>Ga0208138_100206_pt1 | contig 32880 bp, 35 predicted proteins | sample AntRauMetaRauer3_FD_184786 | JGI IMG/M metagenome (GOLD analysis project Ga0208138, IMG submission 184786) | Saline lake microbial communities from Rauer Lake, Antarctica, in enrichment culture - Antartic Rauer Lake 3 Metagenome Rauer3 (SPAdes)... ...
CGACGAACTCCGAGCCCTGCACCTCGAAGCTGGCGTCCCCGCGACCGGCGAGCGTGCGGTACGCATCTGTCACAGTCGCCCATGGGACGGCGAGGGAGTTCCCGCTTGCGGTTCGGCCCAAAAGATTATGCATACGTCGGCGCAAACACGGGTCAGATGGCCGCGTTGACGACGCTCGAGTTGCTGTACGTCGCCGCCAGCGTCGCGCTCTCCCTGTCGGGGCTCGCGATGGTCGCGTTCGCCGCGAACGCCTACCTCCAGACCGAGCGCCGCGAGATGCTGTACCTCGCGCTCGGGTTCAGCATCGTCGTCGCGGCAGCTATCGCCACCACCGTCTCGGCGTTCACTCAGGACTTCGAGAACGCCATCCTCCTGCTCACCGTCAACTACGTGATAACGACGGTCGGCTACCTGTTCATCCTCGGGAGCGTCCTCTTCCGGGACTAGGAGAGTTCGACCGACCGCACGAACGGCATCGCCGCCAGTTCCGTGAACACCTCGCCCGGCAGCTCCTCGTCCGTCACCAGGTAGAGCCGGGGTTCGTCCGTGAACTCGGGGTCCTCGCTGATGGTCTGCCGGATGGAGATGCCGCGGTCGGCGAGCAGCCCAGTGACCTGCGCGACGATACCGGGCTCGTCGGCGTCCTGGACCGCCACCGTGACGACGTGGAGGTCCAGCACGGGCGCGAGGTCCATCAGGCTCGGAATCTGGCTGATGTTCTGGAAGATGCGCGTGAGTTCGTCGTCCGCGAGGATGGCTTCCGTCGTCGAGTCGACCACGCGGCGGTCGACGCCCGCCTCCTGGGCGACCTGCGTGTAGGGAATCTCGATGTCCCCCGAGACGACCCGGCCGTCGTCGTTCACGGAGAACCCGCGTTCGAGCAGGAGCCGGATCACGGCCTGCTGGCCGGGGCTCCCCTCGAACTTCTCCATGATCTCTTCGAACATACCCGAAGCCAGGTGGACGCGCCTGAAAACCGTTCGCGTCTCTCCGGCGCCGACGCTACTCGGTGTCGGGCCACGCTGCGAGCGCGCCGCCGCCGAGGCCGATAACGAGCCACCCAAGCAGGCCGACGAGGCTCGCCACGGGGGAGGCGGTGGCGACGCTCGGCGTCGCGAGCGCCGGCGAGAGCGCGAGTTCGAAGACGAGTCCGCGGAACGCGCTCGCCGGACTGAACCCGGCGAAGACGGCTATCGACCCGGCGTCGACGAGGCCACTGGAGACGGCGGTCACCAGCGCGAGGTCGAAGCCGACGGCGAGTGCGACGAGCGCCGCGACGCTGCCGCCGAGCGCGCCCCGGGTGGTGCCGGCGGCGGCCGATACGGCGACCGCGAGCGCCGTCGCGACCAGCGCGTAGCCGGCCGCGAACAGCGCGAACCGCGCGAACACGACCGGGGTGTCGCCGGCGCTGTGCGACGCGAAAAAGGACACCGGCTGCTCGGCGCCCGTGCCCGCGACGACGCCGGCGACCGCCAGCGACGCGAGCACGACGACGAGCACGCCGCTCGCGCGCCCGACGAACACGCCGAGCACGTACTCCAGGCGCGTGACCGGGTACGTTCGGAAGACCGCGAGTTCGCCGCGCTCGCCGTCGCCCTGCACGGTCCGGTACGCGAACGCGAACGCGACCGCCGGCACCAGCACCTCGACGGGCAACAGCAGGTCGAACGTCAGCGAGATGTAGCCGCCCGGTGAGCCGGTGGCGGCGCCCGCGAGCCCGACGACCACGGCGAAGAACGCCGCGGCGACGGCGAGCAGCGCGCGGTTCCGCGCGAGCGTCCGGAGTTCGCGCTCCGCGACGACGAACACGCGGTCGACGGCCGCCCGCAGTCCCGCAGCCGACTCCCCGGCGGCGTCCGTAGCGTCGCTCACTGCGAGTCACCTCCACTTGGGGCGGTAGCGGCGGCGTCGACGGCGGCGCGGTCGCGGTCCGCGACCGCCAGCGAGAACGCCTCCCGGAGCGTGGCCGCGCCGGTCTCCGCGAGCAGGCCGTCGGGCGGGCCGTCGAAGGCGATAGCGCCGTCAGCGACCAGGACGACGCGGTCGGCGCGCGCCTCGATGGCGGCGAGGTCGTGGCTCGCCACCACGACCGCGCGGTCGTCGGTCGCGAGCGCGGCCGTCGCGTCGAAGACGCTGTCGGCGACGTCCGGGTCGAGGCCGCTGGTCGGCTCGTCCAGCACGACGACCGGCGGGTCGCCGACGAGCGCCTGCGCGAGCCCGAGCAGCCGCGTCATCCCGCCCGAGAGCGCCTCGACGCGGCGGTCGGCGGCGTCCCCGAGTCCGACTCGGTCGAGGACGGCGTCCACGTCGACGCCGTCCCCGTCGTCGCCGAGGAGGCCGGCGTAGAAGGCCAGCGTCTCCCGGACGGTGAAGCCGCTCCGGAACCCCGGCGACTGCGGGAGGTACGCCGTCGACCGGGCGGCGGCCGTCGGCCGGCGCACGGTGCCCGCGTCGGGCGCCCGCAGTCCGGCCAGTAGTTCCAGAATCGTCGTCTTCCCGGAGCCGTTCGGCCCGACCAGCGCCACGAACTCGCCGCGCTCGACGGCGACGTCCGCCTCGTCGAGGATGGTGAGGTCGCCGAACGAGAAGCTCGCGTCCTCGAGAGCGAGTACGCGCTCGCTCACGACGCGCTCACCTCCGAGGCGTTCCGGGCGGCAGCCAGCGCGCCGGGGCGCGCGGGCTCGGTCAGGGGTGCGGCGTCGACGATGCCGGTCGAGCGGAGGCCGGGCACGGAGCCCTGGACGGCCCGTAGCAGGCCGGTGGCCGGCGACCGCGCGAGCGTGTACGCGCCCGGCGCGTCGTGGATGCGGCCGTCGACGCTCCCCGTCGCCCGGAACGGCCGGTCGTAGGTGGCGCCGTCGCCGCTGCCGGGCAGCGGTCCCCAGTAGTTCCCGGCGTCGCCGACGGTCCAGACGCGCAGCGACCCGAGTCGGCTCGAGACCGGCCGGCCGTTGTCCACCACGTCGTTGCGCGTCACGAGGTTCGTCGGCAGCGACGCCTCGCCCCGCAGGCCGATCTCGTTGCCGACGACGGTGTTCTCGGCCAGCAGCGACTGCAGGCCGAGCACGGCGAACCCGTAGCCGTTGTCGACGACGACGTTCCGCGCGAAGTACGAGTCGCTGCCCGCGGTCGACACGCCCGTCTTCGACCCGCGGACGTCGTTGCCGACGACGAGATTGCCGGTCGGTCGCGTCATCACGATGACGCCCGCGTTCGCGTCCCGGACCGTGTTGTTCCGGACGAGCGCGTCGTCCGTGTACATCTCGTGGACGCCGTAGCGCCCGTCAAGCATGCGGTTGTCGCGCACGACGACGCCGTCGGCGCGGTGCGTGTAGACGCCGTCGCGGCCGCCGACGAACGCGCTGTCCTCGACGACGACTGGCTCGTACATCGCCACGACCCCCATGAAGCCCTCCCGGGGGACCTCGGTGCCGTTCAGGTCGAGGTCGCGGACGACGCTGCCGCGGCTGTCGACGGCGATGACGCCGCTGGAGGGCGTCTCGACGTGGACGCCCGCGACGAGCGTGCCGTTCGCGCCGAACAGCTTGACGGCGGCGTCGCCGCGGCCGTACGCCAGTTCGATGTTCTCCGACCAGGAGACGTTCAGTTCCGAGGCGTTCAGCTGGCTGCGCCGGCTGCCGACGTCGCCGACGCCCTCGACGCGGAGGTCGACGAGGCCGACGCGGTCGGCGTCCACGTTGACCACGGAGCCGTTCCCGTCGCCCCGGATGGTGGTGGCGTCGCCGCCGGCGCCCGCGACGGTGACGGGCTTCGAGACGGTGAGGCCGTCGGTCTCGTAGGTGCCGGGCGGGAGCTCCACGGTGGTGTTCGGCGGCGCGGCGTCGAGCGCGGCCGCGAGCGTCGGCGCGTCCTCGCCGACGACCACCGAGGTCGGGCGGTCGCGGAGCGCGCTGGCGTCGTCGACGGTGTCGTTCGCCCACGCCGACCGCTCGTCGACTCGCTGCTCGAATCGCTCCTGGGAGAGCCGGTCGTCGTCCGCGAGCCGGTCGGTGGCGTCGTGCCACGGCACCACCTCGCCGCCGTACGTCTCGGCGAACGCGGCGGCGGCCGCTCGCTCCGAGAACGGCACGGCGACCGTGCCGCCGTGTGGCACTCGGGCCTCGCTCCCGACGACGACGTGCGTGTCGCCGGCCGGCACGAAGCGCACGTGGCGGGTCGCCCGCAGGTAACTCTCGTCGGTCAGGGAGACGTTCGTGCCGGCGAAGTCGGTGACGTAGACGGCGACGGCGTGCCCGAACTGGCGGTCGTGGCCGGTGCGGGCGTGCTCGGTCGCGAACGCCTCCAGCCCCCAGTAGCCGACGACGTACTCGTAGCCCGAGTAGAAGGCCTGGACGCGGGGCACCGAGAGGTCGCGTTCGCGGACTTCCTGAACGGTCGCGCCCGTCAGCCCGAGGTCGAAGGTGTCCTCGAAGGCCACGGGGCCGCGGTCGGCGCCGCCGCTGACCGGCACCGCCAGCGAGAAACTCAGCAGCGCGAGCACGACGACGAGCACGCCCGCGAGGGCTCTGGCGACCATCGCTACATCCCGAGGGAGGCGACGGTCGCCTCGTCGATGTCGTCGAACGCGGCGAGGTCGCCGCCGTAGTCGGACTGGAAGGCCTCGGCGTCGCCCTCGTCGCCGAACGCGATGAGGTCTCTCCCCATCGCGCCGACGACCTCGGAGCCGACGACGAACGTCACGTCGTCGGCGTCCGCGAACGCGTCGGCCTCCGGGTGCGTCGAGATGAGGGTGTCGCCGCCGTCCTCGAAGAGGTCGTAGTCCACGGCCGAGTAGTCGGTGACGTAGAACGCCTCCCGCGTCCAGCCCTCGTCCTGCCGTGCGAAGTCGAACTGGAACGCCTCCCACGTGGAGTCGAAGCGCGCGGGGTTGGCGTGCCCGGCGGGTTCCTCGTCGGCGTAGAAGATCTCGCTCGTCGGGCCGGGGTGGTTCGGGATGACCATCCCGCAGACGTCGCAGCTGTCGGACTCGTCGAGGGTCACTGCCTCGGGCGCCTTGCCGCCGTCTCCACCGCCGTCTCCGGAGAGGCAGCCCGAGAGGCCGCCGACAGCGACGGCCGCGGCGGTCGCGCCGAGGACCCGGCGCCGGGAGACGCGGCGGTCGCTGGGTTCGTCGTGGCGGTGCTCGCACTCGTCGTGATGGTGATGGTCCGTCATGGTGTGGAGAAGACTGTTCTTGGGGCCAACTCGGTGCCCCACGTCTAAGTCCGCTTCGCACAATTCCCAGGGAGTGAAAACGAGTGATGCGGGGCCGGTAGATTGCCACCGGGCGAACAGTCTTGACGGAACTGCGAACTACTGGTGTCGTCCGGGTGACGGCCCGGCGGGAGTCCACGCGACGCGGGGACGCGGCGATTCCGCGACGCGGGTCGGCGAGCAGGCTTTTGGTCCCGCGCCGCGACCACGTACGTATGCGCCAGGTAGACGTCTGTGACTTCTGTGGCGACGCCCCGGACGGCGTCTTCGAGGTGGTGCCGGCGGCCGTCCCCGACGGCCCCGTCCGGCTCGCGCTCTGCGCGGACTGCCGGACCACCCTGGAGACGGTCGTCGACCCGCTGCTCGCCGCCGACGCGAGCGACGCACTCGCCGACGAAGTGGCGGCGGAGACCGCCCCGAGCGAGGACGCGGAGCGGGCCAGTCGGTCGGCCGACGGCGAGTCCGGCGCCGCCAAAGCGAGCACCGAAGACGCCGCCGAGACGGCGCCCAACGCGCCGACTGCCATGCACGAGTCGCCGGACGAGCACGAACCAGGGGAGTCGACCGACGACTCGCCGGGCGACGACGGCGGCATCACCATCGAACAGCAGGGCGGCGGCGCGCCCACCGAGCGGCCGGACGGCTACGCGCAGGTGCTCCGACTCCTGGAGAACCGGGACGGCGGCATGCCCCGCGACGACATCCGCGCGCTCGCGACGAACGCCTACGACCTCACCGACCGGACGTTCGAAGCGGCCGTCGACGCCGCCGTCGAGAACGGCGACGTCGAGGAGGGCGCCGACGGCCTCCGCCGAACGTAGGCGTCCGTCCTCTCAGAGCTCGCCCTTCGTCGACGGCGTCTCGCCCGCCCGGCGTTCGTCGACCCGGGTGGCGTCGTCGAGCGCTCGCGCGACGCCCTTGAACAGCGCCTCGACCTCGTGGTGGGCGTTCTCCCCGGAAATCTCGCAGTGGAGCGTCAGGCCGGCGTTCGTCGCGAAACTCCGCCAGAAGTGCGCGGCCATCTGGCTCGTCAGTCCGCCGACCCGGCCCTGGCTGAACTCGCCGTCGAACTCGTAGAGCGGCCGGCCGGAGACGTCGACGACGACTGACGCCACCGCCTCGTCCAGCGGCACGCGGCGGTCCGCGAACCGCTCGATGCCGCGCTTGCCGCCGACGGCCTCGTCGAACGCAGACCCGAGCGCGATGCCGACGTCCTCGACGGTGTGGTGGTCGTCGACCTCCAGGTCGCCGTCGCAGCGCGCCGTCAGGTCGAAGAGGCCGTGTTTCGCGAACGACGCAAGCATGTGGTCGAAGAAGCCGATGCCCGTGTCCACGGTGCTCTCGCCGTCCCCGTCGAGGTCGAGTGTGACCTCCACGTCGGTCTCGGCCGTCTCCCGCGTCACCGCGGCCGTGCGGTCTGTCATGGCTGTGTCTCTCGGCCCCGGCCTCATGGTCGTTGCGCTAGTCCGAGTTCGCCGACTAGCGGAATGCCGGACACTCGTCTACGCACCCGACGTCTCCGAAAATCAGCTACTCCACCGCTCGGTGCGCTTCCTCGAGCGTGAAACTCCCCTCGTAGAGCGCGGTGCCGACGACGACGCCGGCGGCGCCCGCGTCCTTCAGCGCGACTACGTCGTCGACGGTGGCGACGCCGCCGCTCGCGATGACCGGGATGTCGACGCTCTCGGCCAGTTTGCGGACGGGCTCGGTGCGGACGCCCTCCTGGCGGCCCTCCACGTCCACGTCCGTGAACAGGATGGCGGCGGCACCCAGGTCGACGTAGCGCTGGGCGGCCGCCACGGGGTCCATGCCAGTGCCTTCGGTCCAGCCCTCGACGACCACCTCGCCGCCCTTCGCGTCGAGGCTCACCATCACGCCGTCGCTGTACTCGGCAGCGATCTCGCCGACGACGTCGGGGTTCTGGACGGCGGCGGTGCCGAGGATGACGCGGTCGACGCCACGAGAGAGCAGGTCGGTCGCGTCCTCGGCCGTCCGGATGCCGCCGCCCACCTGCACGGAGACGTCGGTGGCGTCGAGGATGCTGTCGACGGCGTCTGCGTTCGCGCGAGCGCCCTCGAAGGCGCCGTCCAGGTCCACGAGGTGGAGGGTGTCGGCGCCCTCGTCGACCCACCGCGTCGCGGCCTCGACGGGGTCGCCGTACCGGCGTTCCGTCCCGCGCTCACCCTGGACGAGCTGAACGACCTCGCCGTCCTGCATGTCGACGGCGGGCACGACCGCGAACGACTCGAAAGCCATACCGCCGCCACGTGCCGCCGCGTATAAAACCCCTCGCTGGCGGTGGGCTAGGGCCGCTCCTCCCCCGTCACGTGCCGGGTACGTTGCCGGTCTGCTGGAGTGAACAACAACTACTATGCCTCGGGGCGACGAACTGCCGAGGTGATGCCGACGGTAGAATACCTCAACTACGAGACGCTGGACGACCAGGGCTGGGACATGGACGACGACGACCTCTTCGAGAAGGCCGCCGACGCGGGCCTCGACGCCGAGGACTACGGCACCCTGGAGGTCGCGCAGGGCGAGTACATCCTCGAAGCCGCCGAGGCACAGGGCTACGACTGGCCGTTCTCGTGCCGCGCCGGTGCCTGTGCGAACTGCGCGTCCATCGTCAAGGAAGGCGACATCGACATGGACATGCAGCAGATCCTCAGCGACGAGGAGGTCGAGGAGAAGAACGTTCGCCTGACCTGCATCGGCTCCCCGGCAGCCGACGAGGTCAAGATCGTCTACAACGCGAAGCACCTCGACTACCTCCAGAACCGCGTCATCTGAAGCGTCTCGACGCTACAGGTGACGGCCCCGTCAGCGGGGTCGCTGTGCGGAGACTCTCTCACTTTTGTCGGTGACAGCACCACGCTACGGCCAGCGTCCCAGCCGTCTGGCTGTCGGTCGCGTAACGAAAACACCTAAGCACGCGGCCCTCCGGACACCCGGTAGTGGACGCTTCGATACCGGACCTCCTGCGGCTCGTCGCCGTGCCAGCGCTCGGCTGGGCCGCGATACGCGACGTGAGCACGCGCCGCGTGCCGAACGACCTCTGGGGACCGCTGGCGTTCCTCGGCGCGCTCCTGCTCATGTGGGACGGCTTCGTCGCGCTCGGTCAGCCGGGCGCGTTCACGCCGTTCGCCGTGCGGGCGGCGTTCAGCCTGCTGTTCGTGATTCCGCTCGCGTACGGCTTCTGGTACGTCGGCGGGTTCGGTGGCGCCGACGCTCGCGCGTTCATGGTGCTGGCCGTGCTCTTCCCGACGTACCCCTACTACGAGGCGGCGGGCTACGCGCTGCCCGAGGTCCAGACCACGCTGGGCGTGTTCTCGCTGACCGTCCTCACGAACACCGTGCTCATCGGGCTGGCGTACCCGCTCGTGCTCGGACTGCGCAACGCCCTCGCCGGGGAGTTCTCCGTGGTGATGTTCGTGGGTCGCCGGGTCGCCGTCGAGGACCTCCCGGGGGTCCACGGCAGCCTCCTGGAGGCAGGGGGCGGCTTCACCCGGAACGGCCTCGACCTGGACGCGCTCCGGATGTACCTCCGGTGGCGCGACCTCACGCTCGCGGACCTCCGCGTCGACCCGGACCTCCGGAACCCCGACACGCTCCCCGAGGAGCCGAGTGAGCCGACGGACGGCGCCGTCGCCACCGACGGCAGCGGCGACCCCTGGGGCGCGGCGGCGTTCCTCGACGCCATTGACCACTCCGCGTACGGCACGACGCCGGCCCAGCTCCGGGAGGGCCTGGACCTCGTCGCGGAGCGCGAGGACGTCTGGGTGACGCCCGGCGTCCCGTTCCTGCTGCCGCTGTTCGTCGGCCTCGTCGTCGCGCTCACGTTCGGCGACGTGCTGTTCTACGTCCTGGACGCGCTCGGCCTCGCGGCCTGAGCCGGGACACAACCACTAACCCCGCGGACCGCCACCGACGGGTATGGAGTTCGACGCCGACCTCGACTTCGGGGGTGCCGGCAGCACGGACGACGGCGACGGCCTCGTGACCGTGGTCGCCCAGGACGCCGACAGCGGCGACGTACTGATGCTCGCGTACGCCACCCGGGAAGCCGTCGAGCGGACGGTCGAGACGGGGCGGGCGCACTACTACTCGCGCTCCCGGGACGAACTCTGGGAGAAGGGCGCGACCAGCGGCAACACCCAGTCCGTCGAGGAGATTCGCGTGGACTGCGACGGCGACGCCGTGCTCTATCTGGTCGAGCAGTCCGGCGGCGCCTGCCACACCGGCTACGAGTCCTGTTTCTACCGCACGCTCGACGGCGACGTCGTCGGCGAGAAAGTGTTCGACCCGGACGAGACCTACTGAGTTCTACTCGGCGCTCGCGACGTCCGCGAGCACGTCAGGCGCCTCGTCCAGCGCGTCGTCGAGCGCCTCGCTGTCGGGGCCGCCGCCCTGCGCGAAGTCCGCGGGGCCGCCACCGCCGCCGCCGACCATGCGCGCGAGTTCGCCGACGACCTCGCCCGCGTTCACGGGCACGCCGTCGGGGACTGCGACGACGAACTGCGCGCCGTCGGCGCCCGAGCCGACGACCGCGACCTTCCCGTCGGCGACGAGCGCGTTCGCGGTCGCGCGGAGTTCGTCCATGTCGCCGTCCACGCGCTGGACGACGGCGGTCGTGCCGGCGACGTCGACCTCCTCGCCGGCGCCGCCGCCGGACGCGCGGGCCTCGGCGAGTTGCTCCTTGAGGTCCTCGATGGTCTTCCCGCGCTCTTTCCACTCCGTGAAGAACCGGCGGGCGGTCTCCGGGACCTCCTCGGGCGTCACGTCGAAGGCCTCGGCGGCCGCCAGCAGGTCGTCCTCCATCGACTGCATGTGCTCGACGGCGGCCGCACCCGCCGCGAACGTGATTCGCTCGACGCCGTCCTGGACGCGCTCCGTGTTCAGAATCTTGATGGCGCCGATCTCGCCCGTTCGGTTGACGTGCGTCCCGCCGCAGGCCTGGACGTCCTCGGCGACGTGGACGAGCCGGATGTTCTCCCCCGTCGGGATGCCGCCCTGGTAGAGGTCGAAGCCGTACTTCTCCTCGGCCTCGTTGCGGTTCGGCCACTCGCGCTGCACGCTCGTGTTCGACGTGACGATGTCGTTGGCGACGCGCTCGATCTCCTTCGTGGTCTCGCGGTCGAGGCGCTCGTAGTGCGCGATGTCGATGCGTGAGGAGTCGGTGCCCTTCTGGGCGCCGGCCTGCCGGACGTGCTCGCCGAGCACCTCGCGGGCGGCGTGCACGACGACGTGGGTCGCGGTGTGGTGGGCCATCAGCCGGCGGCGGCGCTCGACGTCGATCTGGCCGCGCACGAACTCGCCCTTCCCGGGGTTCTCGTCGGTCCGGTGGAGGACGACGTCGCCGCGCTTCTGGACGTCGGTCACGTCGACGGTGCGGTCGTTCGTCGACAGCGTCCCGGTGTCGGCGGGCTGGCCGCCGCCCTCCGGGTAGAACATCGTCTGGTCGAGGACGACGTCGTAGGCGGCCTCGCCGTCCTCGCCCTCGCGCTCGAAGACGTCGAGGACGACGGCCTCGAACTCGGAGCGGTAGGCGTCGTCGTAGTACAGCGTCTCCGTCTCCGGGAGGTCCGCGAGGCGCTCGTCCTCCTCGTCGGTGGTCGCGGTGGTGCCGTCGGCCTCGTCGTGGCGGGCCGCCACCAGCGAGTAGAAGTCGTCGGGGGCGTCCACCTCGGCGCCGACGTCCGCGGCGATGTCCGCGACCATGTCCGGCTGGATGCCGTGGGAGTCGTACAGTTCGATGAGCTCCTCGGCCGGAATCGGCTCGCCGCGCTCGGCGTACTCCTCGGCGAGCGCTTCGACGCGGCGGCCGCCGCGTTCGAGGGTCTCGGCGTACTTCTCGACCTCCGAACGCACGATGTTCCGGATGGAGTCGCGGTTCTCGTAGCCGAGGCGCTCGGCCTGCATGTCGACGAGTTCGTCGAGCGGGACGTCGGCGCCGACGTCGTCGACGAGGCGCTTCGTGCGGCGCAGCACCATCCGCGCGAGGTAGCCCGTGCCGACGTTCGACGGCACGATGCCGTCGCCGAACATGTACGCGAGCACCCGGGAGTGGTCGGCGATGGCGTAGATGTCCTCCAGGGGTTCGACGAGTTCGGTGAGGTAGTCGGCGTCGACGCCGAGTTCGTCGGCGACCTCGGCGCGCGCGGTCGCCATGTCGTCGATCTCGTCGATGTCGAGGTTGCCGGAGAGCTTCGACGCGCGGTGGACGAGTTCGGCCTCCTCCTCGCTGTACTCGATGCCCGCCTGTTCTTTCAGGAAGTCGATGGTCTCGGGGTAGACGGCCTCGTAGACGGTCGGGGTGCCCTGGCTCATCCACGTCCAGCGCTCGACCCCGTAGCCGGTGTCGACGACGCGACGGTCCATCTCCGCGTACGTGTTCCCGTCTTTCATCTCGTACTCGCCGTCGGGGTCCAGTTCGAGGCTCATGAAGACGAGCGTCGCCAGTTCGAGGCCCTTGTAGATGACCTCGAAGGCGGGGCCGGCGTTGCCGCCGCCGACCCAGGGGTCCTCGATGAACGTGACCTCGTCGAGGGAGACACCGACCTCTTCGAGCAGGCCCTCGCAGTACTCGACGGTCTGGTCCTTCCAGTACACCTCGCCGTCGTAGGCGTAGTCCGTGCCCTCGTCGGCGTTGAACGCGTGGTGGCCGAGCATCTCGAAGGCCATCGTGTGCCGGCCGGTCTTCCCGACGTTGTCGATGTCCTGCATCCTGATGCAGGGCTGGCTCACGACGAGCGGGTTCGCCGGCGGCGGGGACGCGCCGGACGTGACGTGGGGCTGGAAGTCGTAGATGGACGCCTGCGTGAGCAGGACGTCGTCCCGCCAGCGGTTCGCCGCGACGGGGTAGGGCTCGATGCGTTCGTGGCCCTCGCGCTCGAAGTACGACAGCATCTCCTCGCGCATCTCGGTCAGCGAGTACTCCCGGTCGAAGCCGGGGTCGTCGATGAACTGGTAGTCCTCGCAGGGGGGTTCGCCGCAGGTCTCTCGGTCGGCGTCCCGCGTCCAGAAGTGAGCGCCGCACTCGACGCACTCCTTCCGGGTGAACCCCTCCTCCTCGAAGTACTCGAGGCGGTAGGCGGATTCGAGGTCGCTCATTGGGAGTAGGGTGCCGACGAGCGAGTAAAACAGTTCCGGGACGGGAGACGGCGCAGGCGCCTCGGAGAGAGCGAACGCGGACCGCGTGGCCGACCGCAGGGAGGTCACGGGACGAACGAGCGGCGAACGGAGTGAGCCGCGAGCCTCGTGGTGGCTGTAGCGCACGGACGGCGCGGGAGCGCCGCGAGCCGCGCGTTGTGTGAACTCCCGACACTCTTACGGTGTGTGTCTCCCAACAGAACTCCGATGACAGAGCGGCGACTCTCGCGACGCGCCCTCCTCGCCGGCCTCGGTGCGGCCACGTCGGCGGCCGCGGGCTGTACGACTCCCTCCAAATCCCGGACGGCCACCCAGACGGCGGTCGAGAGCGGCGGACCGGACGAGTCAGCGCTCTCGCTGTCCGGCGACGACGTGTGGACGACGTACGGCTACGAGCCCGGACACACGGGGTTCAACCCCGACGCGTCGGCGGTCGGCAGCGACGCGAGCCAGGTCTGGGAAGCGAGCGTCGAGGGCATCTACACGCTCCGGGAGCCGGCGGTGGCCGACGGCCGGCTGTTCGTCGGGAGCAAGGAGTCGATGTGGGCGTTCGACGCGGCCACGGGCGAGGCGGAGTGGACGACGTACCTCGGCGGGATGGCCCACCACTTCGCGCCGACGCACCGCGACGGCACGCTGTACACCGTCTCGAAGCAGGCCGGCGGGGTGGACAACGGCGCGCCGGGTCACGTGCAGGCCATCGACCCGGCGTCCGGGGACGTGACGTGGTCGATGAACATCCCGGCGACGTCGACGGTCACGCACGACGGCAGCCGATTGTACGTCGCGGGGAAGCGCGACGGCGCGGGGTTCGTGCGCGCGCTCGACCCCGAGACGGGGGAGCACGGCTGGCGCTTCGACGTCACCGCGACCGACCGGAGTTCCGTGACTGGGGCGCCGGCGTACGCCCAGGGGACCGTCTACGTGCCGGCGACACTGCTGGCCGACGACGGCTCGACGGCCGGCCGGCTGTACGCGCTCGACCCCGAGACCGGCGGCGCCGACTGGTCGGTGGGGACCGAAGGCGCGCTGTCGGTCGCGCCCGTGGCGACGGCGGACCGCATCTACCTCGCCGCCCGCGACGGCACCGTCCACGCGCTCACGCACGACGGCGAGACGGCGTGGATGGCCGACACCGGCGCCAGAATCTACTCGCGGCCGACGTACGCCGACGGCCGGCTGTTCGTCGTGACGACCGGCGACGTGGTGGCCCTCGACGAGGACGGCGAGGAGGCGTGGCGCGCCGGCAGCGAGCGCACCCAGATGACGGGTGCGACCGTCGCCGGCGACACCCTCTACGTCGGCGGCGAACCGCTGTTCGCGCTCGACACCGCGACCGGGGACGCGCGCTTCGACCTCCCGGTGAGCGACTTCCACGGCGCCTACGGCGCGCCGGTGGCCGCCGGCGACGCGCTGTTCGTCGGCGTCTGCATCAAGGACCAGATGGGCGCCCGGTACAGCAACTACGTCCGGGCGTACACGTGACGCCCGCGCTCGCCGCGCTGCCGCCGCGTAGGGGCGAGCGCGGCCGTCGCCCCCGTCACTAAACCGTCGCGTCGCCAACGAGGGATATGGGCAGAATGGTCGAGGGCGAGTGGCACACGGAGGCGGAGATGGTCGACCACGGAGAGGGCGGCGAGTTCGAGCGCGAGGAGACGAGCTTCCGGGACTGGGTCGGCGAGGACGTCCCCGCCGAGTCCGGGCGCTACCACCTCTACGTCTCCTACGCGTGCCCGTGGGCGCACCGCACCCTCCTGGTGCGGGCGCTGAAGGGCCTCGAAGACGCCGTCTCGGTGAGCGTCGTGGACCCGGTCCGGTACGACCAGGGCTGGGAGTTCGACCCCGAGAAGCCCGGGTCGACGCCGGACCACCTGTTCGGCCACGACTACCTCCGCGACGTGTACGCTGAGGCCGACCCCGACTACTCGGGTCGCGTCACGGTCCCCGTCCTCTTCGACACGGAGTCGGGCACCATCGTGAACAACGAGAGCGAGGAGATCATGCGGATGTTCGACGGCGCGTTCGACGAGTTCGCGACCCGCGACGTCGACCTCTACCCCGAGGGCTACCGGGACGAAATCGACCACCGCATCGAGGACATCTACGACCCCATCAACAACGGCGTCTACCGCGCCGGGTTCGCGGACACCCAGCGCGCCTACGACTCCGCCGTCGACGACCTGTTCTCGGCGCTCGCGCGCTACGACGACCTGCTCGCCGACCAGCGCTACCTCGCCGGCGACCGGCTGACGCTCGCGGACGTCGCGATGTTCACCACCCTCTACCGCTTCGACGAGGTCTACCACACGCACTTCAAGTGCAACCGCCGCCAGATCGCCGAGTACGACAACCTCTGGCCGTATCTCCGGGAGCTGGTACAGCTTCCGGGCGTCGCCGCCACCTGCGAGATGAGCCACTGCAAGAACCACTACTACCGGAGCCACGGGCAGCTCAACCCGAAGCGCCTGGTCGCGACCGGCCCGAATCCCGAGTTCGCGGCGTCCCACGACCGCGACGACCTGCCGGGCGGCCCGCCCGAGGCGCTCCTGGACTGAACAGTTTTCTGCGCTCCCGCCGTGTCCGGTACTATGGACCTCTCCAGAGGCGACCTCCCGGGCGTCGCGCTCGCCGTCGTGATCTGTAACGCCGTCGGCGCCTCCCCCGCGCTCGTCACAGCCACCGGCTCCGGGACGTGGTACGACACACTCGTCCAGCCGGCGCTCGCGCCGCCGAACTGGGTGTTCGGCCCCGTCTGGACCGCGCTGTTCACGCTGCTCGGCGTCGCCGCCTACCTCGTGCTCCGGGACGGCGAGGGCCGCCAGCGCACCGTCGCGTTCGGCCTGTTCGTCGCGCAGTACGTCCTGAACGTCGCGTGGACGCTGGTGTTCTTCGGCGGGCAGAACATCGACGGCGGCCTCGCCGTCATCGCCGGGCTCTGGGTGCTCATCGCCGCCACGCTCGCGGCGTTCTACCGGGTGCGGCCCGCGGCGGGCTTCCTGCTCGTTCCGTACCTCGCGTGGGTGAGCTTCGCCGCCTACCTCAACTACGCGTTCTGGGTGCTGAACTAGCGGTTCTCGTGGCCGACGCTGATGCCGCCCTCCTCGCTCCAGAGCTCGAGGCGCTCGTCGATGGCCTCGAACACCTCCGGGACGGTGAGGTCGTTCTCGTTCGCGAGGTGGAGCGCGTACGCCGCGAGCAGGTCGAACTGGGGGTTCGGGCCCTGCGTGGCGAACTTCCCGTCGTTCAGGAGCATGTTCGCGCCGCCCTCGTCGCCCATCTGGACGACGGCGGTCGGGGACTCGGCGTCCGAGCTGATCATCTCGACGGCGTCCGCCTGGAAGTCGGTGAGGTCTGCCATGCCCAGGCGTTCGTCCCCGCGCGGAAGAAGGTGCTGTTCTGGCTAGCGGCCACGGGGGTGCTCGCCGCAGCTACGCCGGCTTCTCGGCGTTCAGCGCGACCGAAGCGAGCAGGGCTTCGAGCTGAACGCGCTCGTTGGCGCCCTCGGCGATGCGGTAGTCGGCCTCGCCGAGCCGGTCGAGCAGCCGGACGGCGGCGGCCTCCTCGACGTCGAAGTTCCAGATGGAGCGGTGGATCTGGTCGACGATGTCGCCGCCGGCCAGCCCCCGGTTCCTGAGCAGGTCGTCGAGCGTGGCGCGCGCGGCGGTGAAGTCGCCGTCGAGAGCTTCGGTGACCATCTCCTCGATCTCCTCGGGGCGGGCGGTCGCCGTGATGGCGTAGACGGTCTCCTCGTCGACGATTTCGCCGGTCGCGGAGGCGGCCTGGAGGGCGTTGATGGCGCGCCGCATGTCGCCGTCGGCGGCGTACACGAGCGCGTCGATGCCTTCCTGCGTGTACTCCAGGTCCTCGTTCTCGGCGATGGTGCGGAGGTGGGCGGCGACGGCGTCGTCGCCGAGCTGGGCGAACCGGAAGACGGCACACCGCGACTGGATGGGGTCGATGATCTTCGAGGAGTAGTTACAGGAGAGGATGAACCGCGTGTTGTTCGAGAACTGCTCCATCGTCCGGCGGAGCGCGGACTGGGCGTCGTCGGTGAGCGCGTCGGCCTCGTCGAGGAAGATGACCCGGTAGTCGTGGCCGCCGAACGACGACCGCGCGAAGTCCTTGATGCGGTCCCGGACCACGTCGATGCCGCGCTGGTCGCTGGCGTTCAGTTCGAGGAAGTTGTCCTGCCAGTCGTCGCCGTAGATCTCCTTCGCGATGGAGACCGCCGAGGCCGTCTTCCCGGTGCCCGCCGGCCCCGCGAACAGGAGGTGGGGGAGGTCGTCGCGGTCGACGTAACTCTGCAGGCGCTCCGTGATGTCGGGGTGACCGACGACGTCCTCGAGGCGCTCCGGTCGGTACTTCTCGACCCAGATCTCCTGCCGTCCGCCAGCGGCGTCTGCCATGCTCGGGGACAGGGGCGTGCACGACTTAAACGTCGTGAGGTCCGGTCGACGGCCCACTAGTCAGCCCACGTACACGTTTATGGGTGGTGACGTTGACAGTTCTGTCATGGACCGAACCAAGGTGCGGGCCCTCGCGCTCGCGCTCGTGCTGGTCGTCTCGCTGCCCGTGCTCTCGGGCGTGGCGGCGGCCGAGGAGCGCACCGGCGGTACCGTCGTCGTCGAGGAGGGAGAGACAGTCGGCGATGACCTCCAGGCGGTCGGCGGGACAGTCATCGTCAGGGGCACCGTCGAGGGCGACCTCCAGGCGTTCGCGGGGACGGTCGTGCTCGAGGAGTCCGGGACCGTCACCGGGGACGTTCAGGGGGCGGCGGGCAGCGTCACCGTCGCCGGCGAGGTCGGGGAGGACCTCGAAATCGCAGCCGGGAGCCTCGACATCACGGAGACGGCGACCGTCGGCGGTGACGTCGACACCGGCGCGGGGTCGTTCACGCTCGACGGCCGGGTCGACGGCAGCGTCCGGGTCGGCGCCGGCTCCATCCTGCTCGGGTCCACCGCGTCCGTCGGCGGCGACGTCCGCTACGACGGCGAGTTCGAGCAGGCCGCGGGCGCGACCGTCGACGGCGAGGTCCGTCAGGACTCCAGCATCTCCGGGGCCGAGTTCGACGGCCTGCCGGCGGTCGCGGGCTGGCTGTTCACGGCGTACAACCTCGCACTGACGTTCGTGTTCGGCGCCATCCTCCTGTTGCTCATGCCGGGCGTCGCCGCTACGGCCGCCCTCGACAGTCGCGAGCAGCCCGCGCGGACGGCGGGCGCGGGACTGGTCGCGCTCATCGGGGGTCCCGCGCTGTTCGTCGTGCTCTTGCTCACAGTCGTCGGCATCCCGCTGGCGGTGCTCTGGATATTCGTCTACGTGCTCCTGTTGTTCGTCGGGTTCGTGCTCGGCGAGTACGCGGTCGGCGCGTGGCTGCTGTCGCTGGCGGACTACGAGAACCGCTGGGTGGCGCTGCTCGTCGGCGTGCTCGCCGTGTTCGCCGTCGGCCGCGTCCCGTTCGTCGGCGGCATCGTGGAGTTCGTCGTGTTACTGCTCGGTCTGGGCGCGCTCGCGACCGCTTTCTGGCGGCACATCCGACGGCGCCGCCGAGACGACACCGCCGCCGGGCCCGCGGCCTGACCGCGGGGCTGAAGGGCGTCGGCGGGCAATCGACGGTATGCGCGTGACCGTGGAGGTGGTCGGCGGGGCGACCCGCGAGTTCGACGTGACCGACGAGACGTACGCCGACCTCCTCGCGGAACTCGACCTGAGCCCCCACGAGGTGTCGGTGATGGTCGACGGGACGCCCGTCCCGGAGGACCAGCCAGTCGACGCCGACCGCGTCCGGGTGTTGCGGCTCATCCAGGGTGGATAGCGTGACGCCCGGCGACGTCGCCGTCCGGCCCGCCGGCGCCCGCGACCACCTCGGAGTGATGCGCGTCCTCGACGGCGCCAACCTCGAAGTGGACGCGAGCGTCGTCGAGGACCGAATCGACGCCGGCACCGTGCTCGTCGCGGACGACGCGAACCGCATCGTCGGCGCGCTCGTCGCCGTCCCCCGGGAGGAGACGGGGGCGCACGTGGAGGCCGTCGCGGTCCGGCGGCGCCGCCGCGCCCAGGGCATCGGCTCCCGGCTGGTCGGCGCCGCGATAGCGCGCTGGCGGCCGCTCACGGCGGACTTCGACCCGGGCGTGAAGCCGTTCTACGACGCCCTCGGCTTCGACAGCGAGCGACGCGGCGAGCGCTACCGGGGCGTCCTGGGGTAGGCGAGGAGAGCAGAGACCGCCTCAGACGAGCGGTTCGACGAGGTCGCGGCCGGCGTCGAGGAGGGCGCCGACGCGGTCGCTGCTGCCGGCTTCGGCGTACACCCGCATCTTCGGCTCCGTGCCCGACGGCCGGACGAGCAGCCAGGAGCCGTCGGCGAGGAGAATCTTGAAGCCGTCCGTGTCGTTCACGTCCTCGACGTCGACTCCCGCGACGCTGTCGGGGAGCACGTCTGCGAGGTCGGCGAGGACGGTCTGCTTGCGGTCGTCGGGGCAGTCGACGCTCACCTTGTCCTGATGTATCTCGCCGTGCTCGGCCTCGACGGCGTCGATTCGCTCGTCGAGATCGGTCTCGCTGGCGGCGGCCGCGGCGAGCAGCGCCATCAGTACGCCGTCCTTCTGGCGGACGTGCCCGCGCATCGTGTAACCGCCGGACTCCTCGCCGCCGAAGAGGGCGTCGTGCTCGCCGACGGCCTGCGCGACCCACTTGAAGCCGACCGGGACTTCGACGACCTCGCAGTCGTGGGCGTCGGCGAGCTTGTCCACGTGGAACGTCGTCGAGACGGTCCGGACCGCCGGTCCGGAGTCGGACTCCAGGAGGTAGTCGTAGGCCAGGACGTAGAACCAGTTCCCGTCGAGGACGCCGCGCTCGGGCGTGACGGCCGCGACCCGGTCGGCGTCCCCGTCGTTAGCGACGCCGAGGTCGGCGTCGTGCTCGCGGACGGCGTCGGCGAGCCCCGCGAGGTGCTCGGGGGTCGGCTCGGGCGGCGTACCGCCGAACGCCTCGTCCTGGGTGCACCGCCGCCGAATCACGTCGGCGCCCGCGGCCTCCAGAGCGTCGTCGGTGACGCCGCGGCCGCTCCCGTGCATCGCGTCGTAGACGACGGTCAGCCCGGAGAGGTCGGCGCCCACGAGGCCGCGGCAGTGCGCGACGTGCGGGCCGACGAAGTCGACCTCCCGAATCTCGCCGGTCTGCTCGCCCTCGACCGGTTCGGCGAGATTCGCGACGATGCCCTCCGTGACCTCTGGGAGCGCGCTCGCGCCGTCCTCGGGAATGAACTTCACGCCGTTGTACTCCGGAGGGTTGTGGGAGGCAGTGACGACGAGCGCGCCGGCGAGGTCCCGCTCCACGATGGCGTGCGATACTGCCGGCGTCGGGCAGTCTCGCTCCGGGAGGACGACGTCGAAGCCGTTGGTGGCGAGCACGTCCGCGACGTCCTCGGCGAACCCCCTGGAGGTCGCGCGAGCGTCGTAGCCGACGGCGACCGTCTCGCCGCCGCGGCCGGCCTCCGCGAGGTAATCGGCGGTCCCCTGGGCGACGATGCGCACGCGCTCGCTCGTGAACTCGTCGAGCGTCGCGCGCCAGCCGTCCGTCCCGAAGCTGATGGCGTCCATGCCCGAATCGTCGCTGCGATTCCCCAAAGGCACTGTGGTCGGTCTGACGAACCGGCTCGTTTCGCCGCCACCTGTCGGCTCCCGGACTGAAACGAACTGCCGGAAATACGGTCGGCGACCGCGCGGAACTTACGGCGGGAGCCCCAACGCCGACGTGATGACTGCCACCCCGCTCGTCGTCGGCGTCTCCGGGAGCCGCCGCGACGGCAGCTACACCCTCGCGGGCGTCCGCCGCGCGCTCGCGGCCGCCGAGGCGGCGGGCGCCGAGACGGATCTCATCGACCTGGGGTCCGTCGACCTCCCGCTGTACCACCCCGACCGGGACACCGCCGACTCCGGCGAGGCCGCTGCCCTCCTGGAGCGCGTTCGCCGGGCCGACGCCGTCATCGTCGGCTCGCCGGTCTACCACGGTAGCTACTCGTCGACGTTCCGGAACTTCCACGACTACTGCGGGTTCGACGAGTACGAGGACACTGCCGTCGGCATCCTCGTCGTCGCCGGCGGCGGCACCATCGCCTCCACGATGGACCACATGCGGATCACGCTCCGGGGCGTCCACGCCGACGTGATTCCCGGTCAGGTCGGCGTCCGGAACGCCAGCGACAAGTTCGACGCGGACGGCCAGGTCACGGACCCGGACATCGCCGACCGCATCGACGGCGTCGCCGAGGACGTGGTGGCGGCTGCGCGGCGCCGGCTCGCCGCGTCGGCGTGCTCGCCGGCCGACGACGACTGACTGCCGGGACGAGCCGTCAGAACAGGGCTTCCTTCTCCGACCGCGTCAGCTGCTTGATCTCGTACTCGCGGGACATCGCGGCCGACCGAGTTTCGAAGGACTCGGTGTGCACGAGTTCGACTGGAGTGCGGCCGCGGGTGTACTTTGCACCGTCGCCGGCGTCGTGTTCGGCGACGCGACGCTCGACGTCGGTGGTGTAGCCCGTGTAGTAGGTGCCGTCGCTACACTCCAGGACGTACACGTGGTGCACGGGAGAGCCGAGTGGTCGGGGCGGTACTGTTCTTTCGGTCAGGCCTTCCGTCCCCGGTCGAGGGACACCTCGGCGATGCCGGCGTTCGCGGCGCAGTTCGGGCAGGCGCGTACCTGGCCGTCCTCGTCCGCGAACACGCGGACGAAGTCCTCGGAGACGTGGCCGTCGCAGTGGGTACAGCGGGGCATGGGGGGTGGTGCCGACTGTCCGCCGGCACCGTGAGATTACCCCGCACGCAGATAAAGCAGTTTTCCCAATTTGGAACATAATTTCCCCCAGAGCGAACCTGATTTGGGGTGTCCGGTCGCCGCCCACCACCCACCTTCGTTTCACGTGCAACGGGGATTGGTACCATAGAGTTCGACGCGCACAAGGCGTGACCGGGCCGTTAGGCGGGTGATTATGGGAAGCCTTATAAGGAGGGCAGAGAAAAGCCAGGCTGTATGGCAGACCTCATCGTCAAGGCCGCAGTGAAGGAAGCACTCGACGACAAGAACGTTGCCTCCGACTTCTACGAGGCGCTCGACGACGAAGTCGACGAGCTTCTCGCCGACGCAGCCGAGCGTGCAGAGTCCAACGGTCGGAAGACCGTCCAGCCGCGCGACCTGTAACGACGGCAACCCTTCTCAGTATTTTCGCGCCGACCAGCGACGCGTCCCGCGATACGGTCCGCTCTCGCCCGACCAGCTACAGTTCGGTCACGCGGACGCCGTCGCTCGCCCCGACGTAGACGGCGTCGGCCAGGCCGACGAACAGGCCGTGCTCGACGACGCCCGGAATCTCCGAGAGCTCTCCCGCCAGTCCTCCCGGGTGCTCGATGGCGCCGAACTCGCAGTCCAGCACGAGGTTCCCGTCGTCGGTCACCACCGGACCGTCCTTGCGCTCGGCGTCCCGAAGCGCCGGCTCTCCGCCCAGGCCCGCGACGTGCTCGGCGACCACCGGCCGGGCGTCCGGCAGCACCGCCACGGGGACGGGTGCGTCGAGCACGTCGACCTCCTTCGACGGGTCGGCCACGACGACGAACCGGTCGGCGCTCGCGTCCACGTACTTCTCGCGGACGTGGGCCGCCCCGCCGCCCTTCACGAGCGCGCCGCCCGCCACCTGGTCGGCGCCGTCGATGGCCAGGTCCACGCTCGCCTCGTCGAGGCTCGTCAGCGGGATGCCAGCGTCGACGGCGCGCTGCCGTGACTCGAAGGAGGTCGGCACGCCCGCTATCTGGACGTCGCGCTCGCCGAGCGCGCGAATCGCGTGGGCCGCCGTGCTCCCCGTCCCGAGGCCCACGACCATCCCGTCCTCGACTTCGTCGGCGGCGGCCTCGCCCGCCCGCCGCTTCTGCTCGTCGCTCCCGCCGGACTGCTTCATGCAGCACGCTCGGGGGCGACTCGGGAAAAAGCCACCCCCGTCAGGCGCCGCCTGACCCCTCTCACGCCGAGCCAGCCGACTGCTTGTGGCGCGAGCCCGACCGTTAACGCCCAATTACCGAAGGTGTCGGGAGTACGTCTGACGAACGAATGACGTCCACGCGGGAGCCACTGGCGGCGGGTGACGACAGCGACGCGCTCGCGCTCGTCCCGGAGAACGGCTCCTGCGGCCGGCGACTCGCCCGCGCTGACGACGCCCTCGTCGTCACGCTCGACGCCACGCCCCGCGAGTGGCTCGCCGACTGCGACGCCGCCGTCCGCCCGGCGTTCGTCGCCACCTACCCCCACCCCGACTGCGTGCGCACGGTTGCCGACCCCGCCAGCCTCCCCACGATTGCCGCTGCCGTCGACGACTTCCTCGCAGACACGCCGGAGTCGGCGACGCCCGCGGTCTGCGTCGACACCCTCGACCCCGCCCGTGAGTACGCGGGCGTCCAGGCGACGGAGCGCTGGCTCGCCGTCGTCGCCGGGCGCGTCGCCGCTGCCGGGGGGACGCTGCACTGCCACGACTGCGAGGACGTCCTGCCCCACGGCGACGTGTTCTTCGAGTCGACGGCGCCTTGAGAACTTAGAGCCGCTCCTTCACCGCTTCGGGGTCGTGGATGAGCCGGAGCGTCCGCGACCGCCCGCGCCCCTCCAGTTGCTCGTACTCGGCGTCGATGAGCCCGAGCTTGTCGAGTTTGTTCACGATCTCCGTGTAGCGCGTGTACCCCAGGCCGGTGCGGTCGTTGAAGGTGTCGTACACGTCTCCCGCCTGGTCGCCGTCGCGGTCCGCGACCGTCTCCACGAGCGCGCGCTCGTGGTCCGAAAGCGCGCGGAGATTCCGGGAGAGGTGGACGTGCTTGGCCTCCTCGTAGACCGCCTCCACGTCCTCGACCGCGACGGTCTTGCTCGCGCGGGACTCGGCGTGCAGGCCCGCGCGCCGCAGCAGGTCGATGCCGACCCGGAGGTCGCCCGCCTCGTCGGTGAGCTTGCTCACCTCGTCGAGCACCGGCGTCGGCACGGCGTCCTCCCGGAACCCCACGTCGATGCGGTCCCGGAGGATGTCCGTGATATCCGAGCGGTCGTACGACGAGAAGTACGCCTCCTCCGGGCGGAACACGGACTGCACGCGACCGTCGAGGTCCTCGATGACGTCCAGGTCGAGGTCCGAGGACACGACGATGACCCCCACTTTCGCGCCGGCGTGGGTCTCGTGGGCGCGCAGCAGCGAGTACAGCGTGTCGCTGGCCTCGTCCTCGTAGAACAGGTAGTTCACGTCGTCGAGCGCCACCACCAGCACCTCGTCGTCGTCGGCGATTCGCTCGGCCACCTGCCCGAACAGCTTCTTGAAGGAGATGCCCGAGGACGGCGGCTCGTACTCGAATATCTCCTGGAACACCCGCGAGAAGACGGCGTACCGCGTGGAGTCGACCTGGCAGTTCACGCGTACCGTCCGCACCCCGGGCTGGCCGCCCAGTTCGCCGAACAGCTTCTGGACGGCGGTCGTCTTCCCGGTGCCGGGCGGCCCCCGCACCATCACGTTCAGCGGGCGGGAACCCCTGACTGCGGGGCGGAGCGCGTACTGCAGGGTCTGGAGCTGGGACTCCCGGTGGCGGAAGACCTCCGGGACGTAGTCGATCTCGAAGACGTGCTCGTCCCGGAACACGGTCTCGTCCCAGCCCAGCATCCCCTCCTCGGGGTCCTCGTCCATCACTTTCACCACGCCCGGGCAGCCACTTAACCGTTCCCACGGCCGCGAACGCGGGCTCGCGCGCTCACAGCCCGCCCCGCAGCCGCTACGACCGCCGCGCAGTCTGCCGTCTAGAACTTCTCCAGCAGCCGGCCGTAGAACCCGGAGCCGGGCTCGTCGCCACTCCCCCCGTCGGCCGCTGCGCTCTCGCGCTCGCCGGACTCCTCGGCGAGCTTCTCCACGATGAGTTCGGGCGTGGACCGCGCGAGGTGGTCTTTCACGGGCGAGCGCTCCACGACGAGTTCGCCGCCCTCCAGGCCCTCCGCGCGGATGCCGTCGACGGTCACGTCGAAGCCGCACTGGTCGCGAATCTCGCCGGCGAGGTGGGAGACGAACACGCCCGAGGCGCCCGCCTCGTGGAGCTCCTCGAGGATGCCGGCGATGATCTTCGCGGAGGCGCCGGGCTCCGTGATGGACTCCAGTTCGTCGACGAGCACCAGCCGACTGCTCGCGCCCTCTGTCAGGCCGGCGAAGTCCCGGAGCGTCGCCTCGAACGCGCCCGCGTCCAGGGTGCCCTGGGTCTTCGCGTAGTAGTGCAGCTCCTCGATTTCGGGGACTCTGGCGGACTCGGCGGGGACGGGCAGCCCCATGTGCGCGAGCACGACGACGACCGCCACGAGGTCCAGCGTGCTCGTCTTCCCGCCGGAGTTCACGCCCGACAGCAGCGCCACGCCGTCGACGCCGTAGTTCACGGGCTCGACGTCCTCGAAGGCGACGTCCAGCAGCGGACTGCGGCCGTCCTCGATGGCGAAGCCGCGGCCCCCGCGCTCCGCGAGCACGCAGTCGAAGTCGTCGGCGAACCGCGCGACGGCGAGTTCCACGTCCAGGTCGAGCGCGTCGTTCACGAGCCCGCGGGTGGGCTCCCGGAGGTCGGCGAGCGTCGCGGCGAGCTCTCGCTTGCGCTCGGCCGCCCGGCGGTCCCGGGCCGCCGTCAACTCCTCTCGCAGTCGCGAGACCGCCTCCTCGTCGCGGTCGACGGGGAACGTCGGCTCGTCGCCGAACGCGCGCTGCGCGATGTCGACCTCCCCGCCCTGCAAGTCGAGCGCGTCCGCGAGGTGGTCGCGGGCCGCCGCGACCGCGTCGGCGTACTCGTCGGCGAGCTCCCGGCTGAGCAGGCTGTCGACGCCCGCGCCGCGCTCCACGAGGCTGAGGAGGTCGGCGCCCTCGATAGTGACGTCCTGCTCCTGGATGGCCTCACGGAGCCGGTCGTTGGCGACGGACTCCGCGGTCCCGACCGCGGTGTCGAGGTCGTCGACCGCCACCGTCAGCCGGTCGAGCTCGTCGTCGCCCGCGACCGACCCGTCGCTCTCCAGTTGGGCGAGCGCGTCGTCCAGTTCGGCCAGGTCGACGTCCGTCTCCAGGCCGGCGGCCTCGTGGACTCCGACGGCTGCCCGGATGCGGTCGCGGTTCGTCGCGAAGAAGGAGAGCACGCGCTCGGGCACGACCTCCTCCGGGCGTTCGAGCGCGTCCGGTTCGACTCTGACGTCGCCCTCGACCTCCACGCCGACGAACGCCTCGTCGAGGGCGACGACCGTCGAGTACCCGCGAGCGAGGTCCGCGAGCCCCCGGGCGTCCTCGACGATTTCCACGGAGAGCTCCGGGAACACCTCCTTCGCCCGGCTGTACCGCTCGGCGTCCGTCGTCGCGAGACACCGGTCCCGGACCGAGAGCCCGGACGGTCGCGACAGCGGCTCGACGCCGTCAAGCGCGTCGACGACTGCCGGGTCGGGGTCGCGCGCCATCGCGCGCTCGGCGAACGCGTTGACCTCCCGGATGCGGGAGTCGGCCGCGCTCGGGTAGAAGGTCCGCAGTCGCTGGCGGGCGTACCCGGTGACCGCGCGCTCCTGCAGCAGCGCGAGCACGCGCTCGTGGATTTCGCTCGCGCGGTCGGTCGCCAGGAACCCCCCGGGGTCGTCGTGGCGCGCGCGGATGGCGTTCCGCACGATGCGTGCCGCCCGTCCCTCGGTCACGCCGGGCGCGCCCGCGACGGCCGCCACGTCGCCGCGTTCCAGCGCGCTCTGGGGGTCGTCCAGGCTCCGGAGCGCGTCGGCGGTCTTCGCGCCGACGCCCGGAATCGCCTCCAGGTCCATCGAGCGAGGTGTACGCGCCCTGGATGAAAGGGCTTTCGTGGGCTCGCGGCCAGACCGGCCGCCAGCCAACGCGGGACGAAAACCGTAATATCGGCAGTCCGACAATCGGCGGGTATGCGCTCGCTCGCCGCTGTTCGGTCGTCGTCACCGGAATTAGCCAGGGCGACTGACGGTAGCGCGCCGCGAGCGAGCAGAAACGACTAGTTCCCCGTCCACCGGAGCAGCGCGAGCGTCCCCTCGAACAGCGCGATCATCGTGATGGCGACGATGATGGGGACGACACCAGTCGGGTCGATGGCGCCGAACGTGAACGAGATGCCGGCGAACGCGGCCCAGAACAGCAGCCGGCGGCTCTCCAGCCAGCGCCGCGTGACGACGCCGAGCATGATGGCGAGCATGATGAACAGCGGAATCTGGAAGACCACCGCGAGGTACCCCATCACCATCAGGATGAGGTTGAAGGTGGTGCCGAGCGCGAACGCGACGTCCGCGGTCGGCTGCGTGTAGCTCTGGAAGTAGTCCATCGTGTACGGGAGCACGAGGAAGAACGCGAACAGGACGCCGAGCACGGCGAGCACGAGACTCGTCGGGATAGATGCGAGGTAGTAGCGGCGCTCGTTCGGGTAGAGGCCGGGCCGCATGAACGCGTAGGACTCGTAGACGAACGCGGGCAGCGCGACGACGAGGCCGGCGAGGCTCGCGACCTTCAACTGGGTGATGATGAGCTCCAGGGGCTGGTAGACGCGGGGGTCGACGGCCTCCCCGCCGGGCAGCACCTGATTCCAGATGGTCGTGATGAGCGTCTCGGTGAGCGGGAAGACGGCGACGCTCGCCAGACCGGCGATGGCGATGACGATGGCGAGGCGCTTGATCATCTCCTCGACGTGCTCCGCGAGCGGCGCCTCCTCGTCGGTCTCCGGGGCGTCCATGCCGATGCCGCCGGTGCCCGTCGGCTCGGGCGCGGAGTCCGCGGTGATGACGCTGTCGTCGTCGCCGGGGGTGGCGGGCCGGTCGATGCCCTCGTGGGCCTCGGGGCCGTCCGCCTGGTGTTCGTCGTCGGCGAGCAACTGGGGGTCGGACGCCGGAGAGCCGTCGTCGGCGAGGCCCGGCGGCACCCGGTCCTCGGCGTCCCAGTCCCACTCGTCGCCGTCGGCGTCGTCGGCGCGCTCGGCGGCGGGTTCGAGGGCGTCCCAGTCGACCCGCTGGGGGGTGTCGTCGACGCGACGGACGGCGGGCGTCGGACCGCCCTCGTCCGTCTCCTCGACGCGTTCGACTGCCTGCGTCGGGGACTCGTCAGCGGACTCGTCGACGCGGCGGACAGCGGACTGGAGGCTCTCCCAGTCGCCGCGAGACGGCCGCTCTCCAGCGAGGTCGCGTCCACCGTCCGGTTCCTCGGCCATTCGTGTGGGCCTTGGCGACCGGTCCGTTATAGGCTTTCTTTTGGCAGCCGACGAGAAGATTGATAACTGCGAGCGGGTTACGCCGTCACAATGAGTAGCTCCGGCTCGGACGGCATCGTCGGTCCGGAGACGGCGCGCGCCATCGGCACCGGCCGGGAGTCCCTCGGTGTGGTGCTGCGGGCTGCCCAGGAACGCCTCCAGCACGTCTTCATCGCGTTCGTCGTCGGGCTGCTGGGCGGTATCTTCCTGATGCGGCTGTACATCTGGCCGGCGCTCGAGGCCGACCTGCTGGCGTCCGAGGCCAGCGTCATCGCCCAGACGCCGTTCGACGTCATCCTGATGCAGGTGAAGATCGGACTGTTCGCCGGCGTCGGCGCCGCGATACCCATCCTGCTGTACCACGCCCGGGAGCCCCTCCGGGAGCGGGACATCATCCCGGACGTGACGGTCAAGCGCTGGCACGTCGCCGTCGTCGGACTGCTGTGTCTCGGCCTGGCGACCCTGGGCGTGCTGTACGCGTACTTCCTGTTCTTCCCGCTGATGTTCCAGTTCCTCGCCGGCAACGCCGTCGGCGCGGGGCTCGCGCCGAAGTACTCCATCGTGAAGTGGACGGAGTTCATCTTCTTCCTCGGGCTGTCGTTCGCGCTCGCGGCCCAACTCCCCCTGCTGATGGGCGCGCTGTCGTACTCTGGCGTCGTCCCCTACGAGACGTTCCGCGACAAGTGGAAGTACGCCGTCATGGCCATCTTCGCGTTCGGCGCGTTCTTCTCGCCGCCGGACCCGTTCACCCAGATTCTCTGGGCCGCCCCCCTCATCCTGCTGTACGGTCTCAGCCTCTACCTCTCGAAGGTCCTGGTGACCACGAAGCGCGGCCGCGAGCACGTCGACATCGCGGGCGTGTTCGGCGAGCGCTGGAATCGCATCCTCGGCGTCGCCGTCCTCGGGTTCGCTGGCGGCTACGCGGCCGGGATGTACGACGCCACCGGGGCGTTCAACGACGGCCTGGCGTTCATCGGCTCCTCGGTGCGGGTGCCGACCGTCAGCGGGGCGCTGGGCGTCCCGCCGGAGACGGGCTACCTGCTCCTCGGCGTCGCGTTCGCCGCCCTCGCGCTGCTGGCGGCGGCGCTGTACTACGTCTACGTGGCCGTCGACCGGGCGGCCCGCGTGGTCGCCGAGCAGAACCGACGGCCCGACCCGGCGGCCATCGACCTCGACGAACTCGACGCCGCGGGCGTCCGGGGTGCACCGCCGGAGGCGTTCGCGGCGCTGACCGAGGACGAGGCGCTCGCGACGGCCCAGCGCGCGCTCGACGACGGCGACGACGAGAAGGCTCAGCTCGTCCTCGACCGCTTCGACGAGGTCCAGGAAGCCGCCGAGGAGGCGGCCGAAGCGGAGGGCGAAGGAGGCGACGCCTCGACCGAGAGCGGGGAGGATGACGACTCGAACCCCGTCCAGAGCACGGCGGCGGGCATGATGGACGCGTTCACCGAGGAGGAGACCACGGAGGACGACATCGGCGGCTACTACTACGACCTCCGGTTCATCTTCTCCAGCCTGCGCTCGCGGGCGTTCCACATCGTCGGGACGTTCATGGTCGTCATGGTCGCGCTGTTCGGCTGGCTGTACTACGGCGGCTTCGGCCAGCTCCGGGACGACTTCATCGCCCGCATCCCCGCGGAGGTTCAGCCGGAGGCGGCGGCCTGGCCGATCACGCTCCACCCGGTCGAGGCGCTCGTCTTCCAGGTGAAGATCTCCGTGGTGATTGCGGCCATCGCCGTCCTCCCGATGGTGATCTACTACCTCTGGCCGGCACTCGCGGACCGCGGCTGGGTGACCGGCAACCGCCGCACCATCCTCGTCTGGGGCGGCAGCATCGTCGGCGCGCTCGCCGCCGGTAGCTACCTCGGCTACAGCTACATCGCGCCCGAGGTCATCTCCTTCCTCGTGTACGACGCGCTCAGCGAGGGGATGGTCATCAGCTACACCATCAGCACGTTCGCGTGGCTCGTCTTCCTGCTGACCGTCGGTATCGGGCTGCTCGCGGACATCCCCGTGACGATGGTGCTGTTCCACGTCGGCGGCATCGTCTCCTTCGAGACGATGCGGGAGCGCTGGCGGGTGCCCATCATCGCGACGTTCGTGTTCGCGTCGCTCGTCACCCCGGACAGCCTCTACACGATGCTCATCGTCGCGTTCCCCGTCGTGGCGATGTATCTCCTCGGACTGGGCATCCTCTACCTCGTCACGCTCGGCGGACGCCGCGGCGGGTCGGGGCGGGCCGTCGGGGAGTGACCGCTCCGCGGAGAATCAGTAGGCTTCAGTCGGCGGTCGGGTCGAACTGACCGTCTTCGACGACTGCGCCACCGGTGCCCCAGTCGACTGTCTCGTTCGCCCGGTCGAGGCCAGGGTGAACGTACGTCGTGTCCGTCTCGTGGACGTAGACGGCGACGAACCGCGGCCCGTCGACCTGACCGCCGAGATTCGTCGCCGTCTCCACCTCGCTGGTGTTGCTCTGCTCGTCGACCGTCCCGGTGCCGCTCTGATTCGACGCCGTCCAGTACGTGACGTTCACTGTCTCGGCGTCCATCGCGTCGAACTGGAAGTTCCCGGCGCCCGTGAACCGCGGCCCCGAGTCCGGTCCGTGACCGCCGCAGGCCAGTTCGAACGAGCGCGTGGTCGTGTCGCCCGAGATAGCGGCCGTGACGCCCTCGCCCTCGACGGTGACGGAGACGGTGACGGTGACGTCCCGGTTCCCCGGGCAGTGAACGTCGGCCGCGATGGCTTTCACCTCGCCGGGGTCGAGCGACGGCTTCGAGACGTTCGTGACCTCGACGTCGTCGTCGCTCGTCGAGACGGTGACGTTTGCCACAGCCGCCTCGCTCGACAGCCGGTTCGTGACCGTGACGAGGTCGACGCGCTCGTTGCCCGTGACCGTCACCGTCCCGGAGTCGTAGCCCACGAGCGCGCTGTCGTCGTCGGCGACCGCGACGCTGACGCCGCGGTCGGCCGCCACCGAACTGAACCCCATCGACCCGAACATGAGTCCGGTGCTCGCGACGACCAGCAGCGCGACGCTCGCGACTCTGAGCTTATTCATTGTCTAGCTCTGCGGGCGTGGGGCCGCGTCCGAGCGCCGTCCGCCGCGCGAAGTGGCGGTGAACGACCGCGGAGACGGCGAACGCCGCGACGGCTGCCACGCCCCACGCGAGGTCAGGCAGCGCGGTGAACGGCCACGCGTTCAGCGCGACCGCGCCGAGCAGCGTCGCCGCGACGCCCGAGAGCCCGAGGTAGTAGTCGCTCCACGGGATCTCTCGGCCCTGGACGACGTCCATGTAGATGCGGACGTCATCGAGGGCGGGCGTCGGCTCCACGACCCCCCTGTTCTTGTCGAACGATATCACTCCCGCGTCGTCCATCTTCGGCAGGTGGGACTGCTGGAGCGCCGTGTAGACGCGCTTGCGCTCGTCGTAGGAGACCTCGGCTACCTCCTCGCCGTACTCCCAGGCGGCGACCTGCTCGGCGACGTCCCCAAGATCGACAGCCTCCTCTCTCCCCTTGAGCATGTGGAGCGCGTAGCGCCGCCGTCGGCTGGACAGGACGTCGAAGAGTTCGTCTTCCGTCGGTCCCGCCGGCTCCGGCGACTCTGCCACGTCCCCCCGCTGACGTGTGTATGACACAACAACTCAGGAAAACAACGTGAATGCTAATAAATGTTGGACAGTCTTTATTTCCTCCCGACTGGATACTAATCTGGGATGATTCTGGAATACACTGCATAACCGCTAAAACGCTACTTATTGGTCATCGTGAATGCTGTCGGTCGCAGCAGTGCAGCTAACAGATAGAACGTGGTAACTACTTGAAATAGGAACGGCCCCGGGCCGAGTGCTCGTTCAGGCCCGCTCTGATTCCGGCCTGGGTCCACCTGGCTCCGTCAGGCTCGCCCATCTGACTCGGGCGGGACCGGCAATCGCCGCTTTCGCCCAGCATCGATTTCTCAGCGCATCCGTGAACGTGTATCTGGCGTGTCAATACTACTTATGTAGGGGCTAACTGGTCGAGTGAGTGCTCTCGTGTGGTTCGGTGCCACGTGGGAGTGCACCAACGAGGTTCGATTCAACAATGCAACGACGCAAGTTCATCGCCGGGATGGGATCGCTCGCTGCCGCCGGGGCAGCCGGAATCGGGACGGGCGCGTTCAGTCGAACGAGTGCCACGCGTACAGTCAACGTCAAGGCAGTCGGTGACGGGTCCGCCTATCTCCGACTGACTGGCGGAAAGTACGCGAGTTTCAACTCCAACGGGCTGCTGGAACTGGAACTCGACAATCTCAACGGCAACGCGGACATCGAGATCTCGGACGTCTTCAACATCCAGAACCAGGGGGACCGGCCGGTCGGCATCTTCATCGACGAGGGCAGTGCAAGCTACGCCTTCCAGAACGGAAACGGGCCCGCCGAGCAGCCTTCGGAGGCCGGCAGCAACGGGATGTACAACGTGCTCAGTAACGCTGGCTACCCCCAGAACGGCTGGTACGACGACGACAACACGACTGAGGATATCAACGGACCGAAGGCACTCCCGAGCGGCTACCGTCAGTCCAGCTCGAACCCGAACAATCGCGGCTTCAACACGGGCAAGGACCATATCATCGCACCTGGTTCGAGCCTCTCCCCCGACTGGTACATCTTCGACACGCCCGCCGACCCCTCCGACCTCGATGTGTCGGGAGAGATCGTCGTCTTGGCGTATTCGAAGGACTTCGTCGAAGCCGGGAAAGGTCCGTAAGCACTTCTAGCAAATTCTGTTCGTACTGGGTGTTCTGTCAGATAGTTTTCCCCCTCGTGCTACAATCGCAAGCACTACGACGTGATTGTGAACGCCCAGATCGGTGTGGGAGGCATCACCCGTACGATCTAGGATTTGGTTGAGGTGACAAACTCCCCATTTCAGAACGTGCCGGGCGTGACGGATTGTTTGCTACAAAACCATCGATGGCGGAGTCTCGGGACGCCACCGTTTCTCGCGTGTAGAATCCGTACAGGACCAGCCTGTGGCTCTTCAGCCGTATCAATACTACTACCTGTCCGGTTCTTGGGTGAATCGTCCGCTCCGGGGAGGAGTGGAGGTCACACAATGCAACGTCGCAAGTTCATCGCAGGGATCGGATCGCTCGCTGCCGCCGGGGCAGCTGGAGTAGGTACGGGCGCGTTCAGCGCCATGTCGGCTGGCAGGGAGGCGAATATCAACGTGGTCTCGGACGCCGATGGTCTGATCGGGTTGGTTCCCGAGG
>Ga0208138_100210_pt1 | contig 32562 bp, 32 predicted proteins | sample AntRauMetaRauer3_FD_184786 | JGI IMG/M metagenome (GOLD analysis project Ga0208138, IMG submission 184786) | Saline lake microbial communities from Rauer Lake, Antarctica, in enrichment culture - Antartic Rauer Lake 3 Metagenome Rauer3 (SPAdes)... ...
ACTCTGAGCCCGTCCCTCGAGATGCGCCTGATCTCATCGCTCAGTGGACATCGGGCTTCGAAATCAAGGACCTCAATGCAGATGAAGAGTCGCGCGTCTTCGGTCCGCCACAGAAGTTCCGTGCCGACAATAGGCCAGACGGAACCCTCATAGCGGCTGGCCCTCAAATTGCCACAGATGTAGTTACCAACCCTCGGTTGATTGATCTAGCTCCCACTCTTTTACATCTCCATGGGTCGGCCATTCCAGACGACCTTGATGGAGTGGTCCTTGACGAACTCTATGCGCCAGAGAGTAAGGCGGCGACATCCACCCCCGAGACTATCCCAGGCGAGGAGATTAGTGGAGACCGATCGACCTCTGAGAGCGTCGAGGGACGCCTTCAGGACCTCGGTTATCTTGAGTAGTCCGGTCGCAAATTCCTGCCCGGCAATGATGTCTTTTCTCAATAATTGTTGTCGCTTCTCGGGGCGAACGCGAGGTTTGCGAAGTCTGTAAGTAACGCCTGCGGAACGTATCCCTGTTCCACGAGATATCGTCGATAGTCGCAGTGCAACTCTCATTAGAGTGGAGTCAGTAGATTCCTGTCTCAGCTGTGTCTCGGACGGTGGGCCCAGTATCCTCAAAACTACAATCTAACTCACAAACAATCTATATCACAGGAACGATCCAGAAAGTGCCTTTGACAGGCCACCACTATTGGACAATTTCTCGCTTAACCAGGTTCTGATGGTGAACGTAATTCTAGAGAGTGGTCCGAAACAGTTATACAGCTTCTACAGTGGATTCTTGGTATGGTTTCAGTCCCCCTATATAAGCCGGAGAACGCCATCGGGGAGGAGGTACTTGAAGGGATTCGGGATGTGCTTGCTTCTGGTTGGCTAACACTCGGTCCAGAAACAAGATCGTTCGAAGACGAGTTTTCGACGGCACACTCCAGCGAACACGGAATCGCAGTGAACTCGTGTACCTCTGCCCTCTATGCGTGTCTGCGAGCCCTTGGTATCGGTGACGGAGATACCGTTGTCGTACCGGCGATGACGTTCTCGGCTACCGCAAACGTCGTTCGCCTGCTGAATGCCGATGTCGTACTCTGTGACGTCACCGAGACGGGGAACATGGACCCAGAGAGTCTAGCGCGACAGCTTGATCGGTACAATGTCGCAGCCGTAATACCGGTTCATCTATATGGACTGCCGGCCGATATGCCCGAAATTTGTCGGCTTGCCGAGGAGTACGGGGCGGCCGTTATTGAGGACTGCGCCCATGCGCCAGGCGCGTCGATCTCCGGAAAACCGGTCGGATCGTTCGGTGATGCAGGCTGCTACAGTTTCTACGCCACGAAGAATATGACAACGGGAGAAGGAGGCATGATTGTCACGAGCGACGATAAGCTCGCGAATCAGGTCCGAAAACTCCGGAATCACCATCAGACGAAATCACCGGACGAGAAACAGGAGAACTGGGGGTACGACGTTGACGGGCTCGGCTTCAACTTCCGGATGAGCGAGATCCAGGCTGTGATGGGACGGAGCCAGCTCGAGCGCCTTCCTGCAATGAATGAGGCACGTCGCGACGTGGCTCATCAATACCTCGATGCGCTTGAAGATATTCCGGGGCTCGAATGGGTGGGCGACCCGGACTCGATGGCCAACCATGTCTTCCACCTTTTCGTCGTCCGCGTGACGAAAAAATACCCGCTCACCCGCCAAGCATTGTATGATCACCTCTCTGCCAACGACATCGTCACGGGTGTCCACTACCCGCCAATCTCGGAACTCTCCTACTACGAGGAAATCAACGGAGACCACGACACAGCTGACGACCTGTACGGAGAAATCCTCTCCCTCCCGATGTTCCCAGACATGACCAATACCGAACAGCAAACCGTCATCTCAGCACTCCAAACTCCAACAGATGAGTGACACCGTCGGCCACTTCGTCACCAGATATCTCTCCCTAACTGAGACGTTCATCTATCAATATCTGACTCGTCATAATCGATACGACCCGTTCGTCTGTGGCGTATTCAGTGAGAATCTTGATCTCTTTGAGTTCGAGTCACGCGAGCTCTTCATGGAACTTCCCCGGTGGAGCCCCCGGTTCTGGATATATGGTGCCCTCGCCAAATTCGGCATCTGTGATCTCGGTAACACGTACTATCGCCGCGTCATCAAACGTCGTGATCCCGATATCCTCCACGCCCACTTCGGACCGGAGGGGGTCCGTGTTGCCCCATATCGGACCCCGGAGCGCAAACTCGTTACTACGTTCTACGGCTATGATGTCTCACGCCTCGTTAAGCAAGACGACGAGATGCGCGACAACTACCAGGACCTCTTCGAACAGGGAGACCTCTTTCTCGTTGAGGGCCCAGCGATGCAAGAAAAACTCCTTGGGCTTGGCTGCCCGGAAACGAAGACCGCGATCCAACGAATCGCAATCGACACGTCCCGAATCTCCCCGGCTTACCCCGACCCAGAATCGCCACTCCGCGTGCTGATGGTCGGACGGTTCGTCGAGAAGAAGGGGCTCCCAGACGGCATCAAGGCATTTGCCGCAGCGTTCGCCGGTACTGATGCGGAACTCCGCATCGTCGGCGGCGACGCGGAGTACAGTCGTGAACAATTGGAGACTATCGCGGACGTAGCCGACGTACGTGAACAGGTCACGTTTACCGGCTACTTGGACTACGACGACTACCTCGCTGAAGTTCACAACTGCAGTATCCTGCTTACACCCAGCAAACGAGCCCCCTCAGGGGACTCGGAAGGTGGCGCTCCTACTGTGCTCCTTGAGGCCCAGGCCTCCGGTAAACCAGTCGTCGCAACCACCCACGCAGACATACCCTATGTCGTTGCAGACGGCGAAACTGGGCTCCTTGCACAACCGGGTAATACCTCCGAACTCGCCACCGCACTCCGAACTCTTGCCAGCGACCCCAGTCGCATGTCACAACTCGGACGCGCTGGTGTCCAACGAATACAGAATCGACATGATATTACTACCCTTGCTCCTGCACTAGAAACTAAATACGACCAACTTCGGTAGACCAGTTCAAGAACCTATTCGACATTCAGGCACTGTCTATAGTAGCCACTGAAAGTCACTGCACACCTGATCGCATCACTGCGTTGCGTTCAGTGTGTAAATCGTTTCAGTGACTACCATAGCTGTACGCTGCTATCGATTCTGATATAAATAAATTCTCTCCATGAACTCTCTTCAATACGTACGAGCGTTCTTCTTGAGATATTCCGGACCGGACTCAGAGAGAAATATGGCGTCAACATATTGTGTTTCTCGTCAACTCAGATCTGCGGTACAGCACTGCTACACTATCACAGGTCCCGGTTTCAATAGAACAAAATGGAACCTAGAAGCTGTCGAACGCCTTTTTCGAGAGACAAATCAGTCTCTCTTCGACACGACCAATCGACAGGTCAACCAATGGTCGTGCGAAAGGACCATTATCCGCGACGGGAATGCCTCGGAGCGATGGAAGCGAACGACGGCGCGGATGTCTCCGAACGGGCTCGAGAGTTTGCGGCCGACCGCGAGAACGGGGCGGCCGCGCTCGAGGCCGCCCTCGCGGCCGACGCCGACGGCGAGCCCTGGTCGTTCGACGACGTCGCGCTCGATTCGGGCACGTTCGGCGAGCTGGTTTCCCGGGGCATCGTCACCAAGGTCGACGGCGAGTACCGGCTCGCGGACCCGGCCGCCGTCCGACGCGCGCTCGAGGGCGACGATCCGGATTCGGAAGAGTCGACTCGAGACGAGGGAGGAGTGCTTGCGGGAGTCGACGTTCCCGGTGCGGAGCAGGGAGTCGACACCGTCCGCGCCGCGCTGGTCGCGCTGGTTTCGATTCGGACGCTCGTGATCGGCCTCGCGCTCGCGTTCGTCGGGGCCGTGCGAACCGTGCTCATCTACGGCGACGTCCACCGGGACGGGGTCGTCGTCCTGCCCGGCAACGATCCCTATCGGTACCGGTACTGGCTCGAGAAACTCGTCACGAGCGACCTGCAGCCGTGGAACCCGGGGGATCTCGGCGCGATGCCGAGCGAGGTCGCGGGCAACGACGTGTTCTACTACTGGCTCGCGTGGCTCGCCTCGGCGCTGCTGGGGAACTCCGTCGAGGCGGTGTCGACGGTCCTCACGTGGTATCCGGTCGTCGCGGCGATGCTCACCGCGCTCGCCGTCTATGCGCTCACGATGCGGTTGACCGGCGACTTCCGCATGGGGATCGCGTCGATACTCATGCTCGCGCTGATCCCGATCCACACGACCTACACCGCGCTCGGCTTCGGCGATCACCACGCGCTGGATTACCTCCTGTTGACCCTCGTCGCCGGGAGCCTCGTCCTGGTCGTGGATCGCGATCCCGAGGTCCGAATCGGTGGGGGCGTGCTTTCGTCGCGTTGGGTCGGCGTGATCGGGCTCGGGCTCTCGCTGGCGGCGCAGAACGCCGCCTGGCGCGGTGGGCCGCTCTGGCTGGCCGCCGTTGGTTTCTACGTTTTCGTCCAAACGATCGCGGACGTTGCGAACGATCGGTCGCCCCTCGAGTTCGGGATTCCCGTGCTCTCGGCGGTCGGGATTACGGCCGCAGTGACGCTCGTCTTCTGGGGCTGGTTCGGCTGGCTCGAGGAGTACCGTGCCGTCGCGCCCGTGTTGCTGTTCGTCGGTAGCGCGGTCGTGCTCGCCGGTGGGGAAGGTGCTCGGCGGGTGGACGTGTCGACTCGAGGTGTCATCGCTGGCGAAGTAGGTCTGTCCGCAGCCGTTGCGGTGATTGCTTGGGTTGCCGTACCTGCTGTCTCAAAGTACGTGACTCGACTGATAGACTATTTTCAGCGATTCGGTTCGTCGGGGATCACCGAAACGGCCTCGCTGTTCTCGGCCGACTTCAACGTGATCCTCGGCCCGATAATGTACCTCGGTGGGGCGTTCGTCCTCGCACTGCCGGTCATCGGGTGGGCGACGTGGACCGCCTTTCGGTCTGATCGGCGTGGCTGGGGCGTCGTCGCGACGCTGAGCTGGTTTCTGCTCGTCTGGACGGCGATCCAGCTACGGTTCGCGGCCGAGTTCGCTCCCTTCGTCGCACTGTTCGCCGGGATCGGCTTCGTCGCTCTCCTGTCGTGGGTCGACCTGGCGGCACCAACGACCGTCTTTGCCGGCGAAAGCGACGGACAATCGCCGTCTGGCGGCCGGAATACGGGACAGTCGATGTCCGACGGTGGGAAGGAAGACGAGTCGCTGTCGAACGGCGTTATTAGCCGATCGAACCTCCCCGACCCATCCAGAGCGGCGTTTATCATCCTCGGATTTCTGTTAATATCGAGTTTCAGCCTGATCTACGCCCCGAGTTACATGGGGGACGTGGTTTCTGATGAGTCGACCCACGAAACGGCGATGTGGCTCGAGGGCTACAGCGACGAGAACGGATACGAGTACCCGGAAAACTACGTCTTCAGTCCGTGGGGCGAGAACCTCCAATACAACTACTTCGTCAGCGGAGAGTCAGCGTCATACGGCTACGCACAGTCGAACTACGAGGATTTCATCACGTCAAGCGATCCCGACAGCTGGTACGACGAGTTGCGATCAGAGGGACGGTTCGTCGTCACCCACGACATAGACGGGAACTATTCTGACTCGAGCACGCAGGCGATGCTCCACGATAGGCTCGGAAGCCGCGGAAACGGTACATCCGGTGCCGGTCACTATCGAGCATTGCACATCTCGGATGACCGTGACCGCGCGGCGTTCGAACTCGTCCCTGGTGCTCGGATGACCGGTGGCGGACCGGCGAATAAGACGGTTACGATCGAAACCCCAGTCGAAATCGACGGCGAGGAGTTCACATACGAGCGACAGGTCGAGACCAATCGCTACGGCGATTACGGCGTGACGGTTCCCTACGCCGACGATTACGAGACCGCGGGCGAGACGCGAACCGTCACGGCCGACGATGTCGAAAATGGTGCGAACCTCGGATCGGCTCGAGCCCACTGGACGTTCGACGAGGGCAGCGGTGAGACGGTCCGGGACCCGGTCGGCGGCGAGGAAGCGACGGTCGACGGTGCCGAGTGGGTCGACGGCGTCAACGGCTCCGCGTTGCAGTTCGACGGGAACGGATCGACTGTCGTCCAGAACGATCGGACACAGGGAGTTGCTAACGGCTCGTTCTCTGTGTCGTTCTGGGTGAAAGGGGATCTCGAGGCAAGTGGTGCGGACTACCCGACGGTTCTTCGGCGAGGCGGGGAGGGTGGGTACGGATTCTGGGCACGGTCTGGATCCGGAGACTTCGGCGTTCGAGTCGACGATGCTGATGGCACCAATATACGTGCGTTTGGAATTCAAAACACGACATTCGAAGATTGGACGCTCATTACGGCAGTCATCGATCGGGACCGAGACGAAGTTCGTCTCTATCGAAACGAGGAACTCATGGCGACTCGTGATGCAAGCGACCTCGGGTCAGTCGGAGAGCAAAGGGCGTTATCTATCGGTGGGCAACCAAGTGGGAACTTCGCGACTGCGTCCGTTGACAGCGTGCGAATTTATTCGGAGGCGCTCAACAGAGAGACCGTTCGGCAACTACATGAGGAAAACAATACTAACGAACCTATTTAGGACCGTTCACGTCTAATTCTTAGTATGGCTTTTCACCGTATCTGCTTACTTGGTTGTATTTTATAGAAATTTATAACAATACGTGGGCACGGTAGCTGCCTACCGTGACGACATCTCGTCAACCGGCGGCCGTTCGTGACTCGGTTATATTTTCATCCCACAATTTATCGGGTGTAGAACCAGTTCTCGTCTATCTCTATGTTGCTAATCTATGACTTTGCTTGACCGTGGTGAATCGCCAGACGAAGCTTGATTTCATCGTTTCACTGCCCGCTTGATGTTGTAAACGGTACACATCAAGACGAACTCTCGAAATTCACCGTACCAAGTTCGCGCACGCACGGCGTCGCCGAGCGTGCGCTTGATCGTCAATACGAACGGCCCTGTCACTTTCTCCCGTCCATAGAAGGAAGACCAAGAAAAACGACGGTTGGCGCCTCCAACTCAGCCCAGTTGTCGCATCTGATATCTGTCTTGCTGGTTTCCCAAAGGCTGAAACTACCAGATGTCCACTACTGTATCAATGCCAACCATAAGCGTCGTCTTGCCGACCTACAATAGGTCAGAGATCTTACCGAGAGCTATAGAGAGCGTTCTCCAGCAGACGATTAATGACTTTGAATTGATCGTCGTTGATGACGCGTCGACAGATGATACTGAACGAGTCGTGGCTAGGTACGATGACTGCCGGATTTCTCTACTATCCCACGATGACAACAGAGGTGGAAGTGCAGCGAGGAATACGGGTGTTAACATTGCGACTGGAGATTACATCGCGTTCTTAGATTCGGACGATGAGTGGGTACCGAACAAGCTCGAAGCACAATTGAACGAGCTCCGTTCGCGCTCATCCGATTGGATTGCTACTTACTGTGATTATACAGTAAGTGATCATCGGCAGACAAACCGGATACAGCGATGCTTGTCCGAATTGTTATTTACCAATGATGGGTTTGGGCCTCCCAGAGAGGGCGGTGAAGAATTGATACCGTACATCCTGATGATGAGTTTCGCTCTGGGTGGAGCTTCAAATTTATTTGTTAGAGTTGATGCCGTCCGTGAGGTTAGAGGATTTGACGAAGATTTTCAACGCCATCAGGACTATGAATTTCTCATTCGACTGCTAAAACGAGGACAATTATCATATCTCGATGAGGAGCTTACGATAAAGCATGAGTACGACTCACCGACCGCAGAGAAAGTGGCACTGGGGAAAAAGAAGTTCTTCGAAAAATTCCGGGATGATATTGATCAAGCCGAGCAAAACGGATATGACGTGTATGAGGCACATATGCGGCAACTAATGAGATTATACTGTGGCGAGGCGAAGTTCTCCCGTACATATGAATATTATAAAAAGTGTGATGGGCTAGAACCCAGGGTTTACGCCCAACTTTGCTGGGCTTCGGCTATGGGTATAGCTAGAAAGATTGCATCATAGTGACTCCTGTATTTGATGCCGACTCAATCCTGCAGAACCCCTCAATCTGAGTCCCCGCTAAATTGAGCAGTAGCGATTCACCAAGTCTAATGTTTCTAGGAGCATCAGTTGACCCAAACGCATACCGGTTAGATTATTACCACTGTGTTATATGACCACTATAGGCCAGTATTCAGCGATGAGGACATGAAACAGAAACCAGATCGCCGAATTTTGATTCGGTCCGCTCGTTCGCTTCACCAGTTACCGTCCGGCGGCGCGGGGAGGCTGATGTGTAACATCGGGAGAGCCTTGAGCGACTCTAGATGGGCGGTCGATATCATCTGCCCGAGCCCTCCAGAAAAGACCTCCAAAAGAGATACGTATGGAACGTTCCACGAGTTTCCTTACCAGAACCCGGAAACTTCAGTTGGTCGTCTAACTGGATCTATAAGGGGCGTGAGAAAATTCCGGGAAGTGCTCGGGGGGAGGGAGCCAGATATAATCCTCGACGACATTTCCCACATCCCGTACTATCCCGCCCATTTCTTGTCTAGCGACTCGACGAACGCGATTTTCATGCACACTGCCTTCTTCAACGAAGCGTGGACGTTCAACGGTCCAATCAAGGGGACTGTCGTGAATCTGATTGACCGATTTCTCCCGTACATGAACAGTCCAGCGGTGGTCTGCGCCAGTGAGAGCACGAAGACGCGAATGACGACCAATACGAGAATCGATGATGGATACGTTCTGAACCCCTGCATCGATATCTCGGAATTCCAGTATACTTTCGACCCGGATTCGAAACGGATTCTCTACCTAGGTAGAATTACACCGAGGAAGAACGTACGGTGCCTAATCGAAGCCTGGGCTGACGTTGGAGTGAAGTACGACGACTACACACTCTCAATCGCCGGTACGGGAAACCGCGAAGAGTCGATCCGGCAACTGGTGGACGAGCGAGACATCGAGAATGTCGAATTTCACGGCTATGTTGACGAGGACGAAAAACAACGCTTGTATCGTGACTCGCTCCTGTTCGTCGTCCCCTCGCTCATGGAAGGCTACATGACGACCGGGCTTGAGGCCTTAGCTTCAGGAACCCCTGTAGTTGGTTCTGACACGTATGGGATCAGGGACTACGTCACGGATGGCTCGAATGGATTTTTGTTCGAACCCGATAGTGCGAAGCAATTAGCGAACGTCTTAGATGGCGCGCTATCTAACCCGGAGACACTTCGACCTCTCGCCGAGAACGGTCGGGAAGTAGCGGAGGCTCATACGTTCGAGAGCTTCAAAGACGAGGCGAATGCTGTTTTCTCGGCGCTCGCTGACTCATATGTAGCCTAAATCTTCCAACCGCTCCTGCGTTGACTCGTCGACTTCGTTGTCGTCGTTCGCCTCTATCTGGGTGAAGGACTGCTCCCAAGTGTCGAGATCATCACTCATCTCTGCGGTGACATCCGGGTGTTCGGCGGACACATTGTGTCGTTCGTGCGGGTCGTCAGCAACGTTGAACAGCTCTGTGGAACCATCCGACCCGCGAATAAATTTGAACGTCTGGGTACGTATCGCCTGCAGTGACCGGTCATACGTGTCCATCACGTTGTCCGGGTCGCCAACTCGTTGCTCGATGGATTCACGCGAGGGCTGTGGAGCGACGTATTCGGCAATCACTGACTCTCGCTCGCCGTCGAAGATCTCGGTTGCCTGCGTCTGCTCGTGGAACGCCGGACTCTCGATGTTCAGCTCTGAGAGGAGCGTGGGGGCTATGTCCGTAAGTTGCACCAGATCTTCGTTGACTCCGCGGCCGGTGAACGGACCGCCGTGAGCGACCAGCGGAACGTGCAACAGTGAGTCGTAGAGACAATACTGATGGTCCATCAGCTCGTGGTCGCCGATGTTCTCCCCGTGGTCGCCGAGTATCAAGAGGACTGTATCGTCCCACTCCCCCTCTGATTTGAGGTGGTCGACTAACTCCCCGATCTTGGCGTCGGTGTACGCGATTTCCGCCGCGTACAGACACTCCAGGATATCGAACTCTGACTCTGTGAGCGACAGTTGGCCAGTGACGTACTTCCACGCGTTCTGCGGCACGTCCATGGCTTCCTCGTAACTGATGTCGTCGGGGAGGAAGCGCTCTGCTACCTCACGCGGTGGCGAGTAATCCAGATGGGGCTCGAGATAATTTATGAACATGAAGAATGGGTCGTCGTTGCGACGAGACGTTATCCAATCCGTGACCCATTCGTTCGTCCGCCGTGCACCATCGTCGTTGGACTCGCCGAACCGCAGCTTGGCGTATATCGCATTTACGAGGTTTTTCCCGATGTTCCCGTTGAACACTTCTTTCGCGACCGCTCGCCACATGTCCCGCCCTTCATTCATCAAGCCGGCTTTCCCCAAGTCGGTTTCAGACTGGACGTATTGCCAACCTTTGTAGAAGTCGTCAAATCCGCGGCCGAACCCGAAGGACTCGCTGATCCAGGCGTTGTTCGAGGCGGCGACTGTATCGTATCCTGCCGAAGAGAATGCCTCCGCGATCGTCGCACTGTCCGCACTGTCTTCCGGGAGATGCTTCGATTCAGCGTGAGCGCCGTGCTTGGATGGATACTGGCCCGTAAAAAGCGAACCGTGAGAAGGTAATGTCCAAGGAGCAGCGCTAAATGCGTTTGTGAACTTCGTGCCGGACTCCGCGAGACTATTGATCTCCGGTGCGACTTCCACTCCGTTTTTCTCCCCGTTAACAAAGTCGTATCTCGCGGTGTCCATCACAAGTAGAATCACATTATGTCGCTGACTCATTTTCAAGAACTGTTTGACGACGACAGATAATAGGTTTACGCACTCCGAGAGGAATTGGCGATATCTCAGAAAACGCTTTGATACACGTCGCTGACCTCTCGCGTCCGCTGCTCCCACGTCAGGTTGTTGACGACGTACTCGCGCGCGTTCCTGGCGAGCTCCGCCCGTAATGTTTCGTCATCGAACAACTCGACGATCGCCGCTTTAATCTTGTCAGACCGGCCAGGTTCCAGTAGGACCCCCGTTTCGCGGTCAGTGACGACTTCGGGTACACCTGCAATGGCTGTGACAACAGGTGGAACTCCGGATGCCATCGCTTCGAGCATCGTGAGCGGGAGGCCTTCTGAATACGACGGCCGGCAAAACACGCTCGCGCGGTTGTACATGTCGGAAATGTCCGGTACGTAGTCGTAGACAGTTACTGAGTGCGAAAGCCCGGTTACCCGAATCGACTCGTATACCTCCGCTTCGAGGGGGCCGTTTCCGACGATATGGACTTCCGCGTCCGGATGTGCTTCTAATACCCCCGGGAGTGCGCTTAGCAAGTCTTGGATGCCGTTGTTGCGGACGAGGCGGCCGATGTACAGCAGCGTCTTCTCCTTGGCGGGAATCGGGGAGAATTCCTCGACGTCGACGGCGTTCCGAATCACTGCGGTTCGTTTCGCGCTGAGAGAGCGTGCGATCGACTCGGCGGCCGAACTCACGCAGATCACTTGGTCGCTCCGCGAGATGACGAATCGGCTCACCGTCTGCTCGAAGGTCCGCGCGGCGGCACCCCCAACTCCGGAGATCATCCCAATATCGCCGAGGTGGAGTGTCGTCACCAGCTTATACTCCGCGCGAAGTGAGTAGAGGGCGGCCAGCGCCGAGGTGTAGAAGAAACGGTTGTGCGCGTGTACGACGTCTGGCTGAAACGCTTGCAAGACGTGTCTGAACTCCCGCAGCGCCGACAGGGAGAACATGCTCTGCAGGCCAACCGTGTCGGTGAGGTCAATCGCCGAAGCCGTATAGAACGAGACATCAGGATTGTTCTGTAAGTCGAACTCACGAGTTCCATCATTCAGCGTGAAAATCCCCACCTCGTACCCTTCCTCGACGAGATGCAGGGCAAGCTTCTGTACTACTTGCTCGACGCCACCGTCGCTCGGTGGAAGGTAATCCGAGCAGAGGAGAATCCGCATCTTAGAGTGTTGCGCCATGCAGCTACATACCTCTTGGTGTTCAAAAGAGTATCTTCTCGTGACATGGAGGTACTTCGAGTGGCGGCGGCCGAGCAACCGCTCTCGGGTGGAAACCGAAAGTGGCCGACAGCTCGCGGAGCGAAAGAGTTTGATTGAGATCATGTGGCTGAGGAGGCGCTTGAAGCGTACACGGCCGCAATCACTGCGAAGTGGTGACTCAAACTAGTGCTGCGTACTGAGCGGATCATCCTCAGCAGAACAGTTAGTGACGAAGTTGAAAGGGTGGATAGATGAGAATTTCTCGCCCTAGCTAGGGGAATCCGTCACGCGCCGTGACGACGTGGCATGAGGTCTGGCGAGACTAATTTCCGCTTTTAATCTTATATCATCATTCAACATATCGCTAAGGGTTTCGTAGTAGTTTTTATAGTACAGGGTCTTTCTCATTCTAACGTCTTTTTAGGGTCTAATCCAGTTGGGGAGTGGCTGGCGTCACTCGGAGTTCGACGAATCCGTATTTCGAGTGACTTCCAACACGAAGAATACCCCCTCTTTGCGGTCTCGACTGGCCGATCACCCTCGTATGTCACAACCTGTCCGTGGTCTATCGTTTGAAGCGTGTACTCCTTACGTTGCTCTAGTACCTGCTCTTGGCGTTCTCGGAGTTCGGCGCGATCCGCCTGCCACCACCACGGGACAGCCTGGTCGTGAGCGTCCGGATATTCCGATTTAAGGACAAACGGTGTCACGAGTTCGAGGTGGAACTCCTTGCTGGTCCGAAGACGTGAGTAGTCGAGTGCGTCGAGGTCAACGATCTGCGTGTTTTTCAGTTGGATGACGCCGTAGCCGTAGTTGCGCTTCCCGCCGAACTGGAGGCCATCAAGCACGTGCTCGTCGAGCGGGAGGATATCGTCGCGGTCGGAGTGCAGGTAGGCATTGAGGCGCCATTTGGTCGTCTGCTGCTGTTTTCGTGCGCCATTGGGCCTGCCTATGATCGTTTCGTGGGCGAGCGTACCCGCTTTGGACGCGGATGACGTGTGTGTTGAGCGCATCCCGCGACCGGGAGTCTAGGAGCCACGTGTGGGCTGCCTGTCAGTGGACGAAGAGGTTAGCGTAGGATTCGACTTCGGGAAGGCCACTGCCGAGGTATGGCTGGAAGCCGGTCTGGGTGTGCTCCTCGGAGAACGTCCCGCACTGACCGGGGACGAAGACGCCGTGACTCGCGTAGAGGTGGTGGTGGCTGTCATGGGGAAGGTGCTGGCCGAGCGCGTGCAGGATGGTGTTCCCACTCACGTAGTAGGGGTGGCCGATGTAGTCCATGGTGAGTTCCCAGTGGTCCTGCTGAATTTGCGTCATGGTTATATTTTCACATTATTTTTTCAGTAGGGCTCGATGTGTCTGTCGGCCCAATTCGTGAAGTCCTCAAGGTACTGGAGTGCCGTCGACCAAGCGCGGATGCGGCGAAGATTGGCATCGAAGATTATGTCGAGTTTGCTGTGACTGGTACCAAGGGGATGTCTGGGGAGTTGGCTCCACGTTGATGCCCACGATCGTCGTGGTCGACGACCGAGGTGTGTGGCTGGCCGGTCCGCAACAGTGGCGTCGATTCGGAGTGCGAACTCTGCGCCCGCATAGACTGTCCGGCGGGGGACGATTGTCTCGGCGTCGTCAACGACCAATGAGAGGTCGGCAAAGGCGTGGCCGTCGAGGTAGTTGTCGAGAAGTGCCGCCACAAGCAGTGTGTGATACTTCAGGCTCGTGTACGGGAAGGAGATGGCTTCGTTGAATAGCGCGGCAACGTCACTTGCCAGCCACATTTGGTGCATGGCTTCAGAATCGGTCTCACCGAGGAGCTCGCGCACAGCACTCTTAACTCCGTTCTGTCTACGTTAGTGGTGGAACTGACTTTCGCCATCGACGAGCGAGAGACGATACGGTGACGTGTGGTTGGCCATGGTCTGTGTCAGCTCACCACAGGGACGGCTGAGTGCCGAGGCGTCGCCGTCTGCAGTTGAGGTCACGCTCGTAGACGGTAGCTTTCCTGAAGTTCGCGCTGGCCTCGCCAGGGTGACAGGCTGTGTGCCCGTGTTGCTGGACAACCTTCTCTATCCCATGGCGCAACCAGCCCGAAAGCGGATACGCTGGGATAATGCCGCCGATCTGGTTCTGCGGATCATCAGCGTCATAGTTGCCGTTGGAGGCGTGGTGACGATCGGTCAGGATTAAGTCCCCCACGACCAGCAGGTCACACTCGAGACGGACATAGACGTTTGTGAGGTCGGTCACCGGTGGTTCGTCGGTCATGGCGCGCACCCTTCAGTCGGTGGGCTGAACGTTCGCATCTTTAATTCAACGAGACACAGACGATGCGTCCGCGCCGTCGGTAGCGTGATCGATCCAAGACGGCCTCCGACCAGCACCTCCGTCGCGCCGAGCGTCGGCGAGCGGATCCTGGCAGGTGCACACTCAAGGCAGTACAGACGGGAGACGACCCAGTCTGCGGCGTCGGCACAGCGGTATGCGTACGCGGAGACGATATCGACTTCGTGCAGCGCTTCGCCACAGCCGATGCAGACGGCGCCGTTGGCGCGCGGCCCAACGGGATGGCCAGTTAACACCGCTTCTGGGGTCGCGGTGACCATTGTCTCATTGTCGAGTGCCCCGTTCATCGTCGACTGGCGCCGACAGGCATCGTCACTGGGCATCGCTCCCCTCTTTCGGTTGGTGTACCGAGTCAAAGCACGCAAAACAGGGCAGTCGGTCCCCTCTCGGACCGTCACACCAGTCGTGCTCATTTCTTTCGTTAGTGCTATCTACTTTATGTCGTGGATTCGTAGTGGACATTGCTTCTGTCTCCTCAGAAGCGCGGTCCGGTGTATCAGCACCGGGCCACAGAGGTTCCGTAGCCGTTCCGCGCTTCTTACTCCTGTTTACGACGGCATCCACAATAAGTGCTATGCATTGCATAATGCAAAACATAATAGAATGATAGTGTAACAGACCGAATTATACTTCTAATGTGATGCCCTATGCAAGACATATTAATGCCGAACGAGGATTTCGAGCCGTCAGAGGATTGTGAGCGGGTATTGGAGGTGCTCAAAGAGAATCGAAAGACAGGGAAACCGTGGGGACGCGCAAATCCGCGCTACATAATCAATGAAACTGGCCTAGAGAAACCAAATGTCGAATACTACTTACGACGTTTGAACGATGCTGGTTGGATCCAAAAGATCGCTCGAGGTCTCTATGAATTCGTTGACGATCCCCGCAAAGACTAACACCGCATCTAAGCGAGCCACGCCACGGCAAGCGGTCCCTAGGACAGATCAGCGTGTCCCCCGTACTGGTTCAGCCATGAGGTCCCCCGCCAGCTGGCCCGTGATCCACACTTAGAGGGCAACGATCAGATGTATCATGGGTATAGAGCCGCGCGCAACTTCGCAGTCCAAATTTTGCGCTCGGCGGTAGTGCGGCTCCCCCCTCGATAGCGGAGCAGGCTGGAACAACCGCCTCCTCTGGTCACTCGAGGGGACTCGTCTCAGGAAGGCTTATACTGCTCCCGCGGGGAGCAAATCACTTGGGGAGAGATCGAATGCTCGAGAACGAGCCAATCGGGAGCGACCGTGCGTGGGAGATCTACTGTAATCGGGAGATCATCAGCCCGGGATACGCCGCCGAACTCGCTCACCGACGACGACTCTGTCGAGAGTGGGCTACTGCCGGCGCGCCGCTCCGGTAACCGGTGGCACGGTCTGCCGGCCGTGGACATCCAACTGGCCTCACTTGTAGCACCGCCACCAGCCAGAGGGAAGCGATCGCCGAGCACGAGCCACGGACCACGCGAGTGCGAGAAGCCGCTCGGAGTCGTCTGCGGGCGTCAGACCATGCTAGGTTCCGTCACCGCTGCCCCGACCAGTGCACTCTGTCGCCGCCACGGTCGCGACGCAGTCATGCGGTTCGATGACGATTTTGAGGGGATCGTGCGGTGCATCGATCCGACATCGGTCTGCGTCGGGACTGCAGCGTCGCGAACGCTTGCCTGCCGGGTGTCGCGATTCAGTCCCCCCGTCGATTTAGCGGCCAGCGGCAATGGCTGTGCGGGCTGGCACCCAGTGACCCGCGGACGGACCTTCCCTGTCCGTCGCCAGGTCCCACGGTGCAACCGATCGTGCCTGCCTCGAGGCCGCGTCACTCACTGCGTGTGGCAGCGTCACCGTCGCCCAGCTCGCGGTTGGTCCGACACGCCGGACAGCCGTCGACGGCGCCCTCGACGCCGAACACGCGAACGAAGTCCCGCGTCACGAACTCGCCACAGTCGCGACAGGTTGGCATATAATAGTATATTCCGAGACCACGCCATAATCCTGGTGATCACCGCGGGCCGTGGGCCGGCCGGCGTGGGCGCCGTCGCAGCCCCGATCCCCACAGCGAACTGCTCAGGCCGGTGGCGCGCCACGACACCCACGTTCACCCGACACAGCGGTCGATCCACACCGCAGTTCCATCGCGGCAGCCGAGTGACCCAAGCGGGCAGCGCGACCGCCGCGCCGGCAGGGCACTGCTGCTCTGCTGTGGAGCGGGGGCTGGTCGAGTTCGGCATGCATCCCGACGGTATCGTCCGGAGACGGCCGCTGTGTAGTGAGAGCAGGGAACTCTGTACGACGGCAAGGCGGATCGCCGTCCGGTGCACCAGCGTTCACCGTCGCCAAGTTTCGGGTATCGGGCCGGCGGCGCCGTCGCCCACTGAGGTCGGCAATGCGAGCGACTACCGCCACCGGGGCGAGCACACCGTGGGGCGGGACAAGCGCCCGTCCCAGAGGGACCGACGGTCACGAGCCCCGAAGCGTCACTCGTTCTGTGCTCGACCACCGCTCGCTCACGACGTGGTGGTTAGCGTGCCTCCTCTGGCTCGACCGTTGCGAGTACGCCTTCCCACATGGTGGTCAGCTGGTCGAGTTGCTCGTCCACGAGCCGGTCCATATCGGGCAGCTCCGAGTGAGCCCGGTCCTCGCCGTCTACCATCAACTTCTCACTGAGCCACATCGGAGTCGTGGACTCCCACGGCGACTCGGCGAGGTAGTCCTCGACGACCGCAAGGACTGACGATCCGTCCGGATGGCCGGCGAGCCACGTCTCGAGGGTGATCGCGAGAACCTCCTCGGCGAATCGACGGTACACGTGATAGGTGGTATACAGCCGGACGAACAACATCCGGAGCGTTTCGGTTCGCTCAATCGCCTGCTCGAGTCGCTCGTCCGAGATGGGGGCGTCGCGCTCCTCTCGGACGGGATCACGCTGGAGCTCGGACCAGTAGACCGTTTCGAGGCGTCGATAGTGCAGATACGTCGTATGAAGCTCATAGATCGCATGGGTAGCGAACTGCTTGACGAAGACGGTCCCCAGCACGAAGCGAAGATCGGTGTGCCACCGGTCCGGCCGTGGACACGTCTCGACGAGGCGCTCGCATCGGTGATCGTTTCCCTCAGCCGCTGCTGCCACGAACAGTGAGAGCCGCTCGTCGGCCGACAGGTCCGGGAGGAGGTCGTCGCTTAACCTCTCCAACTCGCGTTCGAGCGTTCGCTTGCTCATGAGTCCTCCCGGCGACGGTCGGCGGCTTCGAGTAGATCGGCCGTTTCCCGGAGCTCGTCGAGGTCCTCGTCTTTCAGCAGCTTGCGGTACTGGCCAGTGAGATAACCCAGCGCACGGATCCACTTGATCAGGAGTTCCTGCTCGTCGGCGGACGTCGCCTCGAAGTCATCGATCCGTTCATGGGTGGCCTCGATGGTCTCGGCGAGGAGCGCAAGGACCTCCTCGCGTTCGGTTCGATCAGTAGAAGAATTTGTAGATACCATAGTGTGACAGGAAAACCACCGCTGCCGAGCAGCCCGTACACGTCATCAGTGGGCAACAGCACGCGACCAGTGGGTTCGGAGTCATGGTGGCTTCCGTATGGGGGTTAGTCGTTCACACGCTTAAATTGCCGCATCCAAAAGGGCTGGCCACCAGTCTCGCGCCCGGGTGCAGTAAAAACAGCGAAATTATGGCCTGTAGCGACAGATAATGGGCCTCGACCGAAAACATCCCCGACTTAACTATCGAGCAGGGAGTCGAGATACGTCGATTCGGTGGCGTACGGCTCGATCGCGGCGCGGACCCACTGCGGGTCGAACGCTGTCTCGACCTGTTTGACCCGGCCGTCGCGGCCCCGCGAGTCGATCCAGGTCTCCACGAGTCCCATCGTCTCGAGATCGGTGACGACGTCCCGGATCGCGCGCTCGCCGAGCCGGAGCTCGGCGGGATAGGCGTCCTTGGCCAGGTACTCGTGGATGTCGGCCGTCGTCACGGGCTGTTTGATCGCCGACCCACGATTCCACCCGGTGATCGCGGTGAGTACGAGGAAGTGATTGAGTGGCAGGTCGAGCAGTGTCGCGATCGTCGCCTCGCGCTCGGTCGCCTCGAGGGTGGCCTCGAGACAGTCCTCGGTCACCGTCGCGAGGCCCCGTTCGGTGGCGGTCTCGCCGGCCTGGCGAAAGAGGGTGAGTGCCTTCCGGGCGTCGCCCCAGCGTCGGGCGGCCTCGTGGACGCCATACGCCCGGCTGTCGGCCGGCATCGCCCCCTCGCGGAACGCTCGCTCAAGACGCGGTGTGAGCACCGCCTCCAGGTCGTCGACATCGTACGGCGGGAAGCAGACGGCCTCGTCGCTCATCGCGCTCGCGACGCGACTGTCGAGCCGCAGGTCGACCTCGAGCAGCTCGTTGCTCACCAGCCAGACTGAGAGCGAGATCCCGCGGGCGAGCTTCCCCTCGCCGCGGAGCAACCGATAGAAGAAGTCGTTGGGGTCGTAGTTCGTGTCGTGGCGGACGTGGTCGATCTCGTCGAGGATGAGGACGGTCCACGCGGGATACATCTCGAGCGCGTCCCAGATCCCCGTGAAGACGCCATCCAACCCCTCGTAGGCGCCCTTCTTGGCGCCGGTCAGCGCGTGGAGGATCTCGTTGGCCGCGCTGAAGAGCGTGCGACACTCCTTCAGATTCACGTACTCGACGGCGACCTGGTCGTGGCGCTGTGCGAACTCCCGACAGACCCGCCGCGTCGTGAGCGTCTTGCCCGTGCCCGGCGGGCCGTAGACCGAGACCGTCGGCGGGAGGTAGCCGTCATGAACGCCAGTGAGGATCGTCGCGAGGTCGCGCTCCTGCGTCTCACGCGCGTGAATGTCGGCCGGATCGGCGAGCGGATCGAGCGCGCCCTTGTCGGCGAAGACGCTCTCATCCGGTGCGGCGTCGGCGAAGAGGTCGTCGTACTTGCTCATACGATCGTGAGTGCCAGCGGTAGTCGCGGGGTCGCAAAGTGCTCATACGATCGTGAGTGCCAGCGGTAGTCGCGGGGTCGCAAAGAACGTATCGCCCGTGCGTGACCGGCGCCGGTCGGACCGGTTCGGTGGTCGACGCTGCAATCGACGGCGTACCGCACGTGGCTGCGAGCTGACGGCCGCATACCGGCGGAGGCGCTCGTCGGACTGTTAGAGTCCGTCCAGGGATCTGTTCGGGATGAACGCACTGGCGCAATCGTGCGCAGCCGGTCGTGCTCACCGGAGCGTATCGCGTCTCAGCGCAGTCGCGAGTCCCGGTTGGAGTGGCGTGCCAGCAAAGAGCCTCTCGCCCAGGTGTGTACTCGCACACCCGTGGCGATCGCTGCGCTTCGTCCCCATCAGCACTGTCTCGCGAGGGGACCCGGCGTCGCGAGCAGCCACTAGCAGCGCGCGGTTCCAGCGGAACTACGAGTGTGTGTCTGTGCCCCTCCGCTGGGGGAGCACAACTGGCAGCACCGAGGCCGGCACAGCGCACAACTCTCACGGGCCACACTGAGCTACCCGCCGCGAACGGCAGTGTCTCGGGGCCGGGAGGCGTGGGGCCGCCGCCTCGAGCAGTCCTCGGCAGAACGGTGTCGCCGGGCAGGCGACGGCGACTGGTAGCCTTACGGATCGGCGACGATCGCAGTCTCCTCCGCACTACTCCCTCGGATCGTCGTTTTCGTCCGACGGTCCCTGCTCACGCACGCCGCCGAACGGCGTGTATTGTTCCTTCGCGCGGTCGCGACCGCGCGGGTGCTCGAGGAGCCCCCAATACAGAAGCGCCCGGTGCAGACGCAATCCCAGACGCTTTCGGCGGTCCATGTACCCCCCTAGATGGGGAGACGCATACGGCTGGCCCCGACGACCGCAACCAGGCGCTGCTAGTCCATATCCTCGTACTAGCGTCAGCACGCTCACTCACCACGGATCAACCCACCGTGGGTGCGACCGAAAGGACGACCGGATCGCGGAGCTGGAACGACGACTGACCGAGTGCGAGTCCCGGACGACGGAAACGGATCGCGCCGCCGACGCCGCGCTCAAGAAGGCGGACGCCAATAAGGATCGCGTCCGCGAGCTGCAGGGTCGCGAACTCGAGAAGGGGGCACACCTCCGAACGGAGACTATCGACCCCCACGAGATACAGATTACGAGCGATCGCCTCGAGAAGCTTACCAGGGACGACGGACGAACGTACTACCGCGTTCCGGACTCGAGCGATCCCCTGGATCGAACCGACGGTGTCGCGCTCGCCCACGGGGACCTCCTCCCGATCCAACAACTCGCGCGGATGGACGCGGACATGCGCCGCTCGACCGCGAACTCCCTCCCCACCCGACTGGCCGCGAAACTCTGGCAGGCCAGAACGGACCCCACGATCGGCGACGACCCCTGGACGGACGGCTGTAAGTCCGTCGCCGAGTACGTCACCGCGGGCGACCTCAAACACTGGATCCGCAGGCAGGAAGACGGGATCAGCGAGACGTATGCCAAGAAACTCGTCTCGAGGACGATCGACGCGATCCTCGAGCTCTCCACCCACCGCCTCGCGGTCAGCAAACGCACCCAGCGAAAGAACGGGCTCGAGTACACCGAGCGCCGACTCCTCCTCCCGACGGACGCCGAGATTCCCGGGGAGACGACGATCCCGGCTGACTCCGAAGCGATGAGTGACCCCCTAGAGAACGGCTCGAGCACCGAAGCGAAGACGGCTGCAAACGAGACGGCTACGAGCGAGGCGCCCCCTGGAGACAGCTGACGTCTTCGGGTAGCCGTGGACGGGCCTCGTCGCCCCGCCTTGAGAGCGCGACACCGCGCTCTTGGCCACCATCCGAGACGACGCGAGCGGCCAGCGAGCGAGGATGGCTAGCTGTGGGTCTCCCTCCTCGAGCAGTCCTCGGCAGTCGACGGCGAGACGGCCTCGAGCGCGTCGCCCTCTCCTTCGGACTCAGTATCGCCATCGTCCCGCTCATTGGGCTCGTGTTGAACTTCACGCCCTGGGGCATTCGACTCGTCCCGATCGCGGTTTCCGTCAGCGGGTTCACGCTCGTGTCGGCCGCCGTTGCGGCCGGACGCCGGCGGGACCTCACGGTCGAGGAGCGGTTTCAGGTCCCCTACCGGGAGTGGTACGCTGTCGGTCGGTCGGAGTTGCTCGAGCCGGATACGCGCGCGGACGCCGCGCTGAACGTGTTGTTAGTCGTGTCGGTCGTCCTCGCGGTCGGGAGCGTCGGCTACGCGGTGATGGTCCCGCCCGATGGCGAGCAGTTCTCGGCGATCTATCTGTTGACCGAGGATGACGACGGCGAGTTGGTCGCCGACGACTATCCGACCGAATTCGTTCAGGGCGAGAGCCAGGAGCTGGTCGTCGGGATCGACAATCACGAGGGGGAGCGGACGGAGTACACGGTGGTGGTCCTCGAGCAGGACGTCGAGGTGGTCGAGAACGAGACGGCCCTCGTGTCCGGCGACCCGAACGCGACGGTCAACGAAACGGTCGTCCGGGAGCAACGCGAACTCGATCGGTTCGAGACCACGGTCGCGAACAACGAGAGCTGGCACCAGACGTACGACCTCGAGCCGACGATGACCGGCGAGAATCAGCGCATCGTCTGGCTCCTCTTCCCCGGCGGCGAGGTGCCGGCCGAGCCCTCGATGGCGGACACGGAATACTCCGTCCACCTCTGGGTAGATGTCTCCGAGTCGAACGACTGAGGAGGGTTTTGGTCCGTTCGAGAATAGTATGGTTCCTTATATTACATTATTTCGGATAGATTAGCGTTTTTGGCCACAAGGTTTGAATACTAGAAGGGATCGCCCCATCTCCACTAGTAAAAGGTGTTATACTATCCTAAGACCGAACGTTTATGGAACGGTTTGCAGTAGGTGTGATCAGTCAATACTGAGGAATCCCGATACAGCTATCGGGAAACTGATATAGGCGATCGCGGACCGGACCGGATCGGGCCGTACTGAATCCGGTGACCCGAAACCTGGACAAATCGACCACTATGAGCACGTCAGACGGGGGAGACCGAGGCCAGCCGAAGCCAGTCGAATCGACACCACGACCGCGAGCGGACGAACTCGACCAGCGGGAGGGGGAGGACGAACCGGCCGTCCGCGACCTGGAGGGCGACGAGTTGCTCCTGGGTCGGGACAGCGAGCAGCAGCCGACGATCAGCGTCGTCATGCCGACGCTCAACGAGGAGGACGGCGTCGCCGAATGCATTCGGCGGGCAAAGACGGCGATCACCACGCTCGGGCTGCCCGCCGAAATCATCCTGAGCGATAGCTCGACCGACCGGACGCCCGAAATCGGTCGAGAGATGGGTGCGATCATCTATGAACCCGATCAGCCGGGGTACGGCTACGCCTATCGGTACGCGTTCGACCGCGCCCGTGGCGACTACATCGTCATGGGCGACGCCGACACGACCTACGACTTCGAACAGATCCCGCGCCTGCTCGCCCACCTCCGCGACGAGGACGCCGATATGGTGATGGGGAGCCGCCTCGAGGGAGAGATCAAATCCGGGGCGATGCCGTCACTGCATCAACACGTCGGCAATCCGCTCCTGACGAAGTTCCTGAACGCCTTCTACGGGGCCGGGGTGAGCGACGCCCACAGCGGCTTCCGGATCTTCACGAAAGAGGCCTACGAGACGATGGACCTCGAGACGACCGGGATGGAGTTCGCCAGCGAGATGATCATGGAGGCCGGCGCGAAGGACCTCCACATCGTCGAAACCCCGATCGTCTACCACGAGCGGGAGGGCGAGGAGACCCTCGAGAGCTTCAGAGACGGGTGGCGCCACGTCCGGTTCATGCTCGTGAACGCGCCGGGCTACCTGTTCTCGGCCCCGGGGCTCCTGTTGGGTGTCATCGGCATGGTCGTCATGGGAGCCACGTTCACCGGCGTTTCCATCGGCGGCGTGAACTTCGGGATCCATTCCATGATCGCCGGCAGCCTGTTGACGATCGTCGGCTATCAGATCGGCACGCTGGGCGTATTCGCCGCCGTGACGAGCGATCCCATCAGGAAGCCCGAGGATCCGATCACCGAGCGGGTGACGGAGTCGCTGTCGCTCGAACACGGCGCGACGGCCGGACTGGCAGTGTTCGGCGTCGGTAGCGTATACGCGGCGTCGTTGCTCTATCGCTGGATGATCAACGGGTTCGGCTCGCTCGAGTTCACGCTGGGATCGCTCATCGCGTTCACGGCGATCGTCATCGGCCTCCAGACGGTGTTCTCGTCGTTCTTCCTGAGCGCCGTGAACCGGTAACTGCGGTCGGTCGTGGTTTTTTCGGGTCGATCTTCTTGCGGTGTCGAACCAGACGGTCAGTCTCGCGATCGATCGGTCGCCGAGACTGCGAGTCAACCGGGATCGTTACCCGATGTAAGTATTATAGGTCGATATATTGCTACGACTTTTGCCGACGGAATAGCATGTTTGTGACATACTTATGGGTTCTGTTAGATTCCACTTGTTGTTATGTGGCGGTCCAGCAACTACTCATCAGAACACATCACTAAAACGTCCAGCGATGATTAGTTCGCTGTTTTATTCGCTGGATTTGAAAACGTAACATCGCCGTTATTATAGATATCACTACGCCGATCAGACGAAAGGCCACTATAAAATTCATACACATATTGGTAAAAGTAGTCCTGGCCAGTTCGGCTAACTACTAACCCATGATGATCATAACTTTTGGTGGGTATTTCATACGGTGGAAAAACGCTGTCGCCTGAGATTCCAGCTGCCGAGCTCTGTGGATGCCGGCCCGCAACCTCCTCAATCTGGTCTGGATCTAAACCGATCTTAAACTGACTATCAGAGTATACAGTCTCGGTCGCATGGCTCGTACCCCACTCTTTAGCGGCCGTGTCTTGGGAGTCAAGATAGATCTGTGCGCTACGTGGGTCATCGAGTGCAATTGCTGGCGTACCAGCCTGTGTCACTGCTATCAAAACCAACAATGATACAGCACAGATCCGTCCGACTGGGATCTCTCTCTCAATGTCAATATAGGTAGCGCCGATTACCGCAATAACGAGTGGTATGAGGCTGCGGAGTAGTCGCCCCAGCGCCACCCACCCAACGATCCCAGTAACTACAACGGCAATAGCACCTCCAACAATACCAACTGCTGCTCGAGATTTCCGATCATGTGTATACTTAATTGAGAGGATGAGCATTGCAACCGCACCCGCAATAACAATCACACGGAGATTCGAAACGGTCTCAAATACTGATAGCACTGGTCCGAACTCTTGTCCACCAACCGGCCCTCGAGAAAACCCGAATCTGTCGACAGGCAAAAAGAGGAACCCAATAATCTGCTGGAGGAGGTATTTTGATAGGATGGCTTGTTGGACAGTAAATGCCACCCCAGTAAGCAACAAAAGTATCATTGGTGTCTGGTGTATCTGAAGTGGACGCCCTTGCCAAATGTTATATGCCCAATCAATGACGAGGATGCCGAGTAGCGATCCTCCAAACATAACAAGTGGCAGTTTATGGGTGAAAGCCCACATTGTTAGGAAAATTAGCATTAATATTAATAGGCGCAAGTCTCGGCGGCTATAGTATCTAATGACTATTCCGGCCACAAGTGCGACTGTTAGGACGTGTAATGTCTGTGCGATTGGAGATACCCCTAGTCGAATTCCAGATTGACTGATTGCAGCGAGAGCGGTTGCAATAGCAGCATTTTTGGAATTTGCCGTAATAGCTGAGGTGAAGTACCCGACACCCAAGGGGAAGACAATCCCTGAGGCAATCCCGATTGCTACTAGTGCAACCTTTGGCGATCCAAATATTTGAAATAACTCTGATAAATAAATAATAAATCCTGAAAACGTGCCATAAAATCGCATATCCAATACGGAAGTTGATCCACTCTCCACAACTCGTTGTGCTGCGAGACTAAACCAGTAAAGATCACGTCCTGGAAACGATTCCGGAAGCAAAACCATGTAAATACGTATAATGCAGCCACCGAAGAGTCCGAATCCAACGACGATCCAGTGTCGAGATACAACGGCAACTCCAAGCACAAAAATGAGTGCATATACACCAAATCCAATCGTTAATATCGGCCACATCTTGCCAGATTGATGCATGAATGCACCTGTGACTGCCGGAATGCCGACTAAAAATAGACAGAGCAGTTTAGTAAAATTGGTTCCAGACCACTGGTCCATATGAACCGAGTTTTGCAGTAAACTAATAAACCTATCTCATTTGAGTGTCTATAGTTGAGTCTATCAGTACCCAACGATCTGCCAATCTAACGTAATCGATAAATTACCGGATGTTTCGGACAGTGAGAGAGTTTCCTGTCCGTTGCTTGCATCCCATCCGCGTGAATAACTAAAGTCAACATCAGATCCCGGATCTGATACAGGGCCGACTGTAACCGTTTTCGGACTATCCTCTCCGCCGAATGCGGTAACTTGGACGGAGCTCCCAGCATTGATCGTATCAGTACCTTCTCGGATGAGTCTCCCTCCATCGTTGTAGTACATATTTCGCCAAATCCCCGACGGGTACGTGACGGTCCCGTCAACCGTTTCCTCTCGGGGGACGACTCCATGCCCGCCGCTGCCCGGGGTGCCTTCAATGTGGATCGAGTCTTCCGTTATATTTTGGAACATGACGGTATCAGCGACGTTGAACTTGCTTGCATTCCCTGTAATTCGAATATCGTCTCCATCAATTAGGAGGATCCGAGACGCGTTGATTGTGGTATCGTGAATAGAATCAAGATAAATACCATGAGAACCGCTGGCAGTAGACTCAAGACGGCAACTCAGTAAAATATGCGCAGAACCGTTATTGATGTTGACGTGTGCCGTCCCCACGGCTCCTTCAAACCACCCTCCTATAGCCACGTCCGCGGCGGCCCCATCGTTCCGAAATCCGTCCCCCGTGTCCTTGATGGTGGTCCCGGGTATGATGATCTCTTCGTTCGGTTGGGTGTCTGATTGATCAGCCGAGTTGCGTGTTCTAACGCCTAACTCCGTCGAGGTCCACGGACGGAGGTACGACGGCCCGACGACCCACCGATACGTCGAACTATCTATCTGGATAATCTCGCCCGCAAAATCCTCACATTTTCGCGGGGCGACGATCGGGTTAGTGAGCGACCGAGTACGGACAAGGGGGGCGTCGTTCCCGCCAGCGTCGAATTGACCACCGGTGAAGTTCACGCCGTTTACCTGGCCTCCGCTGGTGCTGCTGTTGTCTCCTGTGATAAGGAACCACGCCGTCCCACCCGAAAGAGTCGTCTGAATGCTATTGTTGTCGCTGAATGTCGCTGTCGCACTATCTTCACCACTGAAATTAAGCGATCGATCCACACTCGTTGAGTCCATAGACACGCCTTGTAGCCACTGCGGAGACCACCCATCAAACAACCGTCGTATCATTGGCGGTCACCCCAGTAGGGAGACTCAATATATTTTGAGTGAGAATAAGACTGAATTATTGTAGACAAGTGTATACTAAATATCACCAATGCTGACAGAATCGGGTCCTGTCTCGATTCAGGCATTCGAAAGAAAGGGGTGTTGACTAAACCCTGATTATTCTCGTGGCCCACGTCAAAATACTATTCTCTAAATTGCGGCCTATAGTACATTGGGTATCCCATGAGGTGCCGATCGCGGCTATCGTAGACGCCCAATATCGAGGGATATGCTCGCTTGGGAGATAGCGGAACGGACAGTCACGGCTGATTGACTCGACCACTAGTGCCCACTTATCATCGATTAGGTGTCTTCCGAGCGCGAGACAGCTCACTCTCGACACCGTTGCCTAGTACTAGCCGACCACTCGAGGTGGGCATACTAATTCTCGAGCACCGTCATCCCATACCCGCCGTCCGAAGAGAACGCGGTCCGAACAGGTCGACGGCAGTATTGCGATGCGTCTGTGGATCGATGCAGACGGTCGTGAGAGGGTTCGACGACGGCTACCAGAACTGTGCTGCCGGCGTGTCGCAATCACCGCAGACGATGGCGTCGTTCCCCTTGTAGCGCTCGCGCGTCAGCGCGTCTCCCCCGCAATACGAACACGTCCCCTGCTGGATCGAGGCCAGCGCGGTCTCCCGGTCCCCGCCGTGCGTCATTTCGAGTGTCATCTATCAGGTATGACACTTGACGACCACATATAGCTTCTGGCGGGGATAGCAAGACCGATTCCGTCGCCTCGGGCACAGTTTCATCGATCCGTGTTTTGACAGGGTCGCTTCCCGGAGCAAATTTCCCGTTGAAACCGACTTCGTTACTTCGTTTTCACGTCTGCGGGACGGAGCGCCCGTCGTCCCAACTCACCAACCCTCGATAACTGCAATCGCACTCCACCCGATCGAGTCGGGGTGCGTCTCCGCTCGCTCGGACTCTCAAACTCGCACCAGTCGCCGCTCTCGCCCGTTTTTACCGGAAAACCCATATGACGGAGTCTCCCAAGTAGACGGTATGAAAGCCGTCGTACTCGCAGCTGGGGAAGGAACTCGGCTCCGACCGCTCACCGAGGACAAGCCGAAAGGGATGGTCGAGATCGACGGTGATCCGATTCTCACGCACTGTTTCGACCGGCTGGTTTCGCTCGGTGCCGACGAGTTGATCGTTGTCGTCGGCTATCTCAAAGAGCGGATTATCGATCACTACGGCGACGAGTACCGGGGCATTCCGATCACGTACTGCCACCAGCGCGAGCAGCAGGGACTCGCCCATGCGTTGCTGTCCGTTGAGGAGCACATCGACGACGACTTCATGCTGATGCTCGGGGACAACGTGTTCGAGGCGAACCTCGAGGACGTCGTCCGTCGACAACAGGAGGATCGGGCGGACGCGGCGTTCCTCGTCGAGGAGGTGCCGTGGGACGAAGCGGATCGCTACGGGGTCTGCGACACGAACAAATTCGGGGAGATCACCGACGTCGTCGAGAAGCCCGACGATCCGCCGTCAAATCTGGTGATGACCGGGTTCTACACCTTCACGCCGGCCATTTTTCATGCCTGTCACTTGGTCCAGCCGTCGAATCGCGGGGAGTACGAGATCAGCGAGGCGATCGATCTTCTGATTCAGAGCGGCCGGACGATTGACGCGATCGGACTCGAGGGCTGGCGGATCGACGTGGGGTATCCGGAGGATCGGGAGGAAGCAGAGGAAAGACTGCAAACGCGCTCCGAATCGGCGACGGAAACGGTCTCCGACTGAGTCGTAGTTCTACTCCCGGCCGATCGACGTGGGGATGGATATCATCGTCGTCGAACAGCGGCATGAAGACACGGAACTGCCTGTGTTGATCGTCCGATTCCTCAACGTTCTCGAAGGGTCGACGATGAACGCATTTGCAACGTAGTGTTTGCTACCGACACCGTCGACATCTGACGTCTCATAGAAGTGTTCAAACGCCCCGAATCGATCCTGAATCTCGACCTCGCAGCCGAATTCCATCTTCGCGACTCGTTATACGGCGTCGGTCAATCGTTCGTTTTTGAGAACGGTCCCACCGGAGACGAATCATTCGCCCTTGGCCGGTTCGTTTTCGCGTAATCCCAGTAACACCCCGCCCCCGTATTTCACGATGAGATCGACCGAGACGATCGGGACGTTCTCAACGATCGTTTCCCAGTTGGCACCTTGCGCCCACCGCTCGTCTTCTGGCATCTGTTCTCAGGAGTTAGAGATAGTATTCGACAGCTCGTTCGAGCCCCGCTTCGAACGACCACGACGGTTCCCAGCCGAGGCGTTCGATCTTGGCCGTCTCGAGCGCATACCGCTGGTCGTGGCCCGCGCGGTCTTCGACGAAGGTAATCTGGTCTTCGGAGCCATCGACCGCATCGAGAATCGCCTCGGTTACCTCGAGATTCGTCCGCTCTTCGCCCGAGCCAATGTTGTACACCTCGCCGGGATTACCCTCGCGGAGGACGAGATCGAGTGCCTGACAGTTATCCTCGACGTAGATCCACTCACGGACGTTCGATCCATCACCGTACACGGGAAGGGCGTCACCGGCTGCTCCGTTTCGGATGAACTTCGGAATGAGTTTCTCGGGGTGCTGTCGGGGACCGAAGTTGTTGCACGTTCGTGTGATCAGCACGGGCAACCCATGGGTTGTTTCGTAGCTCTTAGCCAGTAAATCAGCGCTGGCTTTCGTCGCCGAGTAGGGGTTTCGCGGGTTCAGCCGGTCGTCATCGCTGAAGGTGCCATTGAGGATCTGTCCGTATACTTCGTCTGTTGAGATCTGGAGGAATCGATCGATACCCGCATTGACGGCGGCGTCGAGGAGGACTTGAGTTCCCTCGACGTTCGTCGCGACGAACGGGGCCGCCCCCTCGATGGATCGATCGACGTGCGATTCGGCGGCGAAGTTGACGATCGCGTCCACATCTGAGACGAACTCCTTGACGAGCTCTCGATCACGGATATCCCCCTCGACGAACTCGTGCTGTGGATGGTCGAGGACTCCCTCGAGATTGTCGAGCGATCCCGCGTAGGTCAGCGCGTCGAGCGTGACGACATCGTCCTCGCGGTGCTCGAGGAGATAGCGGACGTAGTTGGAGCCGATAAAGCCTGCTCCCCCAGTAACGAGTATTCGCATACGATCATGTGCACCCCAGCACATATTTACAGTTTCGGGAAGGGGATTCGGATATGTCGATGCTCGTACTCGGCTCGGGGGTTGCTTGGAAGTACACTGGTGAGACGGTGTCTCGAGCGATCGATCGATGTGGTCGGAACGTATCACTCGACAGCGCCGGCGTTCGAGATCCCGCTGGAACAACACGATGTTCGAGAGACGGCGGTGTTCCGAACGATTCTGGACGACTATCAACCGGACGTCGTGGTCAACTGTGCCGCGATGACGGACGTCGACGGCTGCGAGTCGGATCGCGAGGCTGCGTTCGAAGTCAACGGGACGGCTCCGGGAGACCTCGCCAGTTGCTGTACAGCGCGCGACATTCCGTTTGTTCATGTGTCGACGGACTACGTCTTCGATGGGGGCGCGTCGAAGCCGTACGACGGAGCGGCGTCAACGGATCCGAGACAGGTCTACGGTGAATCGAAGCTGGCTGGCGAGGAAGCCGTCCAGAACGTCGACGGCGACGTATTAGTTGCGCGGTTCTCGTTCGTGTACGGAGTCCGCGGCGATACGGACGAACTCGTCGGCTTCCCTGCTTGGGTGCGGAATACGTTGGCCAACAGTGACGACGTGCTCCTGTTCATCGACCAGCACCTGACGCCGACTCGAGCAGGCCAGGCCGCGGATACGTTTCTCGACCTGCTCGAGGCGGAGGCCAAGGGCCTGTATCATGTCACGTGCCGGTCGTGCGTAACCCCGTATGCGCTCGGCCACAAAATTGGGCCTGCAGGGTACGGACGACACGCTGGTCGATGAAAGCGAGTAGGCGGATCTCTCGAGAGATTTGGCGCGACCGTCATACACATGTCTCGAGGTGACTGCAGTTGAGGAGGAACTCGGGCATCCACAACCGACACTCGCGGAGGATCTCCGCGTGACCGAGACGCAGTTTCAACTGTAGAATCGTAGCTTAGAGCTTGTACTGCTCGGCGTGTTCGAGGAAAAATTGGCGGTCCTCCTGCGGGAGGTCCGCGAACCGGAGGACGTTCTCACAGTCGAGGCCTGGACACTTCATGACGCGATTACCTTCGAGTTCGTTCGCCGAGACGACTGTCCCACATGTCGTGCAGGTGTGCGTGATGATGCGCATGATTAGAGTTTGAGCTGCGAGTTTTCGCCAACAACAAGGCGCCGCCCCTCTGGGAGTTCGTCGTCGGCACGGCCGACGTTCGCGCCACGGCCGAGGAGACTGTCCACGATTTTGCCACTTGTTTGGATTGTCGACTCGCCGATGACGACGCTGTTCTCGATGTGGACGCCCTCGAGGGTCGAGTCCGGGCCGATCGAGGTGTATGGGCCGACATAGGTGCCCGACTCGATGACGGTATTTTCGGCGATCGAGACCGGGCCACGGACGACCGCGCCGTCTTCGATGGTCGCCGTTTCGTGGAGAGCGACGCGGCCCTCGACGATCGCGTCCGGTCCGACGCGGCCCTCACGCTTTAGATGATCATCCTCTAGTACGAGGCGGTTCGCTTCGAGGATGTCCTCGGGCTTTCCCGTGTCTTTCCACCAGCCGCGAACGACGTGGGAGTCGATGTCGTGGCCGTCATCGAGGAGTGTCTGGATGGCGTCCGTGATCTCGAGCTCTCCGCGCCAGGAGGGCTCGAGATCATCGATCGTGTCGAAGACTGCTGGTGTGAACACGTACATCCCGATCAGTGCCAAATCACTCGGTGGGTCGTCAGGTTTCTCAACGAGCCGTGTCACCGCGCCTTGTTCGTCAACGTCAGCGACTCCGAAGGCTTCCGGATTCGACACCTGCTGAAGGGCAATCCCCGCCCCATACTCGCCCGGTTTAAAACTCTCGATGAGATCCGAGACACCGTGGCGGAGCATGTTGTCACCAAGATACATCACGAAATCGCTGTCGCCGACAAACTCTCGTGCACAGCCAGCGGCGTGAGCCAATCCCAGCGGGTTTCCCTGTACGATATACGTAATATCAACCCCGTATTTCGAGCCATCCCCCAGAAGCTCTTGAATTTCCTCGCGGCCCTTATGCCCCAGTATCACCCCAATCTCGGTGATATCTGCGGCTTCCAGATCTTCGATCGCGTACTCGATTACAGGCTTGTTTGCTACCGGTACCAGTTGTTTGGGGCCGGTATGGGTAATAGGTCTCAATCGAGAACCAGTTCCTCCAGAAAGTAGTACTCCTTTCATCACTAGAGACAATGAAGACCTGTGGAAACAACTATCTTATCATTTAAGAAGCGATGTTCAACAAGTCTGAAGGGGGACGAGACGGTTTTACGCAGTCGATTAAAACTAATTCTACTGTGTCTAAACAAGGACGAATGATTCTCAACCTTGGATTTTTCGAATCCAGTGAGAAATTGGCAATTTAGTAAATCACTGGATGAAAATAAGAGATGAGCATTGGGCCGTGGTGAATCGCCAGACGTAGCTTGATTTCACTGTTTTAGAGATCGCTTGGTGTTGTGAACCACACACATCAAAACGAGTTCACGAAATTCACCGTACCAAGTTCGCGCACGCACGGCGTCG
>Ga0208138_100214_pt1 | contig 32368 bp, 25 predicted proteins | sample AntRauMetaRauer3_FD_184786 | JGI IMG/M metagenome (GOLD analysis project Ga0208138, IMG submission 184786) | Saline lake microbial communities from Rauer Lake, Antarctica, in enrichment culture - Antartic Rauer Lake 3 Metagenome Rauer3 (SPAdes)... ...
CGACGGCGAACTCGGCGTCCGGGAGGTCGATGCCCTCGTCGCCGATGCGGGAGACGACCAGCGCGTCCAGCGCTCCCGTCCGGAACTGGTCGAACAGCACCTCGCGGCGGCTGTGTGGCGTCTCGCCGTTCACGAACGGCGCGTCGATGCGCTCGGCGATGCGCTCGCCCTGCTCCAGGTAGTCGACGAACACGAGCGCCTGCTTGTCGGCGTGCTGGCCGAGGAGGTGTTCGATTTCGTCCTCCTTGGCGGGGTTCTCGGCGGCGAGTCGGCGGCGCGTGTGTCCGCCCGCCGACGCGTACTCGTAGCGGTCGTCGTCGTCCCGCCACGGCACGTAGCGAATCTCGACCTCGGGTTCGGCGACGAAGCCGGCGTCGAAGAGCGCGTCCCAGTCCGTGCCGATTGGGCGGCCGACGAGCGTGTAGATGTCGGCCTCCTTGTCGTCCTCCCGGACCGGCGTGGCGGTGAGGCCGAGGCGGTGCTTGCTCTGGAGGCTCGCCGACCGCCGAGCGACCTCGGCGGGGATGTGGTGGACCTCGTCGTAGACGATGAGCCCCCACTCGCGGTCGTCGAAGACGTGCCGGTGTCGGTCCATCCCCGCGGTCTGGTAGGTCGCGATGGTGACGGGGCGGACGTTCTTCTCGCCGCCGTGGTACTCGCCGATCTGGTCCCGAGTCAGGTTCGTGTTCGCGAGCAGTTCCTCGCGCCACTGCGCGGCGAGTTCGCGGCTCGGCACCAGGACCAGGGTCTCGCCGCCGACGGCTTCGAGAGCGCCCATCGCGGCGACGGTCTTCCCGGAGCCCGGCGGGCCGACGAGCACGCCCGAACTCGCGTCCACGAAGCGGTCGACCCAGTCCTGCTGGTACTCGCGGAGGTCGAGCCCCAGTTCGACGTCGAGCGGTTCGCCGGATTCTAGGTCGCGGTCGTCCTGGACGGGGTAGCCGGCCTCGTACAGCGTGCGCTTCAGTTCGGCCACCTTCTCCTCGGCGACCCACGCCTCGGTGTCAGAGATGGGTGCCCGCAGGACGTCGTCTGCGAGCTTCTGCTCGGCGACGTTCCCCATGAGACTCTCGTTGTTCGCTTCGAGGACGACGTAGCCGTCCTCGTGGGTGCGCAGTCGGAACCGCGTCGCGCGCGTCCACTGCTCGCGCACCCACTCGGTGAGCCCCGGGAGGTCGCGCGGGAGGACCTCGCCCATCGCCGCCAGGAGGTCCTCGAGGCTGTCGAACGGCGCCGCCCAGACGTCCTCCTCCCGTATCTCGTACCGGTAGCTCCCGGTCCGGGTGGTGTCCGCGAGGTGCGCGAACCGCGAGAGCTGCGCCCGGGTGAGCTGGCTCGGCTGGTCGACGATGATCTCGCGTCGGTCCGGGAACGGCACGACGCGCTCCCGGTCGGTGAGCTCCAGCCAGTCCCGCGGGTACCACACCACGGGGTCCGTCTCCACGTCCGCGCGCTCGATTTCGCCCGCCTCGACCAGGTCGGCGAGCGCCTCGGCGGCCTCCGCCTGCGTGCAGTCGAGTTCGCGGGCGACCTGCTCGGCCGTCGCCACCGGCCGCCCCACGCCCTCCAGGGCGTCGAGGAATCGGTCCTTCGAGATGTCGGTCACTGCAACCGAGTAGGGTGCCGACGGGAAAACGGATTTCGCTTAGTCGGCGGTCTCGCTCGACTGCGACGGCCCGCCTCCCCTGTCACGCTGGGAACTATTTTGGTGGTGCGCGCGAAACACGAACTCATGGCAGCCGCCACCCAGCTCCGGTGTCACGAGTGTGGACGCACAGCCGCGAGAGACGACTGGGGCTCGGCGACCCACCCCACTCTGGGCGACATGACGCAGTGCCCGGGCTGCGGGTCGACGAACGTTCAGGGCGACCGGTAGCCCCGCCACGAGTCCGCGTCACGGCCGGAGAGTGCCGATTTCGGGATTTCATCGGGCCTCGGCGATTGATTTAAGTGGGGAGAGGGAACTGCAGGTGGTATGCTACAGAAGGTAGTCGACGTGGTTCCGGACGCGATTATTGGCCAACTCCTCCTCGGTGGCGGTGCACTCGTCGTGCTGTTCGGCGTCGGATACTCGCTCGCGTTCGGGACGGATGGCCTGATGGCGCTCGGACTCTCCCGCCAGGTCGCCGGGTCCATCGTCGTCGCTATCGTCGGGGCCGCGTGCCTCTACGGCCTCTACTGGTTCGCGACCCGGATGATCGACTGGTAGCTACGCCTCTGGCTCGAAGTCGAGCGCGACCGAGTTGATGCAGAATCGCTCACCGGTGGGCTCGGGGCCGTCCTGGAAGACGTGGCCGAGGTGGCCGCCGCACTCCGCGCAGACGACCTCCGTGCGCTCCATCCCCTGGCTGTGGTCGGGGCGTCGCTCGACGGCGTCCTCGTCGGCGGCGTCCCAGAAGCTCGGCCAGCCGCAGTGCGCGTCGAACTTCGTCTCGCCGGAGAACAGCTCCGCGCCGCAGCCCGCACACGAGTAGGTGCCGTCCTCGTCGCGGTCGACGTGCTCGCCCGAGTACGGGCGCTCGGTGCCCTGCTCGCGGAGTACCTCGTACTCCTCGTCGGTGAGCCTCTCGCGCCAGTCGGCCTCGCTCTCGGGGGTGTTGGACATACCAGCTCTAGGGCTGCTACGCAGGTAAACCTACAGGTCGGCCACCATCTCGGCGGCGACCTCCAGTTCGTCCTCGTTGACCCCGTGACCCATGCCCTCGTAGATGCGTTCGGTGACCTCGGCCCGCATCGACTCGAAGACGTCTCGGGTGTCGTGGACGCGCTCCGCGGGGATGTGGGGGTCGCGGTCGCTGCAGCCGAGGAACACCGGCGTCCCGTCGAGGCTCTCGCCCTCGTCGCCGTACTCCCAGGTGGTGCCCTCGGGGCCGTGGAGGCCGCCGGAGAAGACGACGAGGCCGCCGTAGCGGTCGGGGTTGCGGGCGACGAACTCGCTGGCGAGGCAGGCGCCCTGCGAGAAGCCGAGCAGGAGCACGCGCTCCCGGGGGACGTGGTCGGTGACGTCGTCCAGGACGTCGCCGACGAGCGCGAGCGCCGACGAGAAGTGCGGTTCGTTCTCGGCCGTGGGTTCGAGGAACGACTTCGGGTACCAGGTGGCGCGGCTGGCCTGCGGCGCGAGGAACGCCGTGTCGCCGTTCGGAAGGTCCTCGGCGAACTGGAGCATCCCGAGCGCGCGGGCGCCCCGGCCGTGCAGGAGCACGACCGCGCGCTCGGCGTCTTCGAGGGCGGCGCCCCGATGCTCGACTGGCTGTCCGGCGTGCGGGTCGGCGTCGGCTGACATACAGCCGGGTAGGCCCTCCCGACGTAAACGTCTCGGCTAACCGCCGGGCCACCCGGTGGCGTGGACGTCACCGCCGCCAGCGCGCGAGGCCCGCCGGTATCGGGGCGACACCAGGTGCGTCCCGGAACCACTATGCTGCTGGCCGCGAAAGAAGCGCTATGAACGACGGCACCGACGAGGACGACCGGTACAGCGAGGAGGCCTGCTACGTCATCGACTCGCTGGAGCAGATCGGGAGCCAGTGGCGACTCATCGTGCTCCACGACCTCCAGGACGGCGAGAAGCGCTTCAACGAGCTGAAGCGCTCGACGGATGCGAGTTCCCGGACGCTCTCCCGCGTGCTCGACGACCTCCAGGAACTCGGCTTCGTGAACCGCCGCCTGGAGGAGGAGTCGCCCGTGGCGACCTACTACTCGCTGACCGCGAAGGGCGAGTCGCTGTTCCCCGTCTTCGACGCCATCGAGTCCTGGGCCGACGAGTGGCTCGCCGACGACGAGGACGGCGTCGAGGCCGTCGGCTCGCTCGCGGACAGCTGATTCGACCGCGTCCCCACCCCTGCGGAGTGAAAGTGAAACGTCGTGATTGAGTCGGCTGATTCGCCGAATTCTGGCGTTTGGTGCGTGCTAGCAGACGTTCGCCAGCCAGCCGCCAGCGGCTTCACTTTCACCCGCGGACCGGTAGTCCTTAGGACGGCGCCGACTACCCACCGGCCATGAGCGGGTACGGCGACCTCCCCGAGTGCTGGCAGGTGTGGACCGAAGACCCGCAAGGCGGCGACATTATCGTCTTCCGGCCGGACGTCTTCGACAGCCACGAGTACCCCGCGCCCTGCCTCCCGACCATCCAGGTCGCCCAGCGACCGCCGAACCAGCGCAAGCGCCGGGCCGGCTCGGACCCCGAGGGCTGGTGGGTGTCGCTCACCCTCGAACCCGAGGTCCGGGTGCGGGACGCCGACGCGAGCTTCGACTCGCGGAACGCCGCCGTCGCGGGCGCGGTCGACCTCGCCGAGCGATTCGCGGCGGGCGACGTCGACTACCGGGCGGCCTACCAGATTCCGCGCGAGCAGTACCTCGACGGCCTCGACGACCTCACGGGGCGGGAGGCTTAACCCGGCGGCCGGCCAATCCTCGTCCATGCCAATCACGCTGCTCGGGGCACGGCTCGCCGACCCGGGCACCGAGTTCGTCTACCGCGGCGAGGCCGACGCCTGCGAGGGCTGCCCGTACCGCAAGCAGTGTCTCAACCTCACCGAAGGCGTCCGCTACGAGGTCACTGACGTCCGGGAGGGCGGTCAGGTGCTTGACTGCGGCGTCCACGACCGGGGCGTGCTCGCAGTGGACGTCGAGCCAGCGTCCGTCACCGCAAACGTCCCGTCGAAGGGCGCCTACGCCGGGAGCAAGGGGAAGCTCGCGGGACAGTGCCCGCACACGGAGTGCCCCAGCCACGAGTACTGTGAACCGGACGGCGCCGACTTCGACGAAGAGTACCAGATCACGGAGATTCTCGGGGACCCGCCCCACGACTACTGCGCGCTCGACAGGGAACTGACGCTCGTGGAGTTCGCGCCCTCCGAGGACTGAAGCACGCCGGCTGGCTCGCCCCGGTAGCCGAACTGGTGGGCGTAGCCGTACGGCGACAGGAGCACCGGCCAGAAGGACTCCTCCGCGACTAGCGGTTCGCCGTCGGCGGCGGCGTACGTGTCGCCTGCCGCGACCTCCTCGAAGTTCTCGACGAACACCTCGTACTCGTCCGCGGCGGGTTTCGGAATCGACTCCCCCATCTCGAAGACGGGCACCTCGCGGTGGACCACGTCTCCAGGGAGCACCTCGGTCGCCGTGAGGAACTCGCGGACGAGCGTGTAGGCGTTCTCGGCGGCCGCCTCGCTGCCCTGGAGACCCGCCTCGACCTCCAGGATGTCGGCGTCCGCGGCGAAGATGCGACCGTCGCCGAAGTTGCCGGTGTCGACGAGCGCCGCCGCCGAGAGCGCCGGGACGACCGACGGAACCGGGGCGTCGACGCCACTGGAGATTGCGAACGGGTCGGCGTGGGACTGCGTGGAGTGCACGGACAGCACCGTACACCCCCGTATCTCGTCGGCGAGCCGTTCGGCGAGCCGTCGCTCGTGGGCGTCCTCCGGGACGTCGTCGGTGAACGACCGGTTCAGGTCGGCGTCCACGTACCGGACGCCGGCGTCGAGCGCGCGCTCGTTCGCGACGACGACCTTCACTGGCGCCAGCACGTTCGGCGATTCGTCTAGCAGTCGCTCGACGGCACGGACGCCACAGGGTTCGTCGCCGTGGACGCCCACGACGACCGCGACAGACGGCTCACCGTCGCCCAACTGCTCGACACGCATGTGGCCACCACTAGCGGAGCGTCGTTGAAATGGATTGCCGTTGGCGTCCCGATCGCCGCCCGCGCGGGTCGCCGACGGGGTTAGGTGGCCGGACGCTGTACCCCGCGTATGGACGACCACACCCGCGACCCGGGCGTCGCGCCGCCGCTCGGTAACCCGACGGGCTGGCGGGCCGACCGCCGGGTGTGGGAGCACGCGACGCTCCGGCGGGCCGTCGAGCACGGCGTCCGCCTGTTCAACAGCCGCGAGTTCCACGAGTCCCACGACTGCTTCGAGGACGAGTGGTACAACTACGGCTCGGGCACCACCGAGTCCGCCTTCCTCCACGGGATGGTGCAGGTGGCCGCCGGCGCGTACAAGCACTACGACTTCGAGAACGACGACGGGATGCGGAGCCTCTTCCGCACCGCCCTCCAGTACCTCGCGGGCGTCCCCGGCGACTACTACGGCGTCGACGTCGAGGACATCCGGCGTCGGCTCCGAACCTCTCTCGACGACCCCGAGGCGCTCGACGGCTGGCGCATCAGCCTGGACGACGCCGAGCCGACAGCCTACCCGGCGGACTACGAGTACGCCGAGGGCCTGGACTGAGGCCGACCGACCGCCCCCATCGCAACCACTAACGGGGCTGCGGTGCGTCTCTGGACCAATGCGAATCACGGACTACGAGCTGTTCCACGCGCCGCCGCGCTGGCTGTTCCTGAAGGTGACGACCAGCGACGGCACGGTGGGCTGGGGGGAGCCGGTCGTCGAGGGCCGGGCGCGCACCGTCGCGACGGCGGTCGAGGAGCTGTTCGACAGCTACCTGCTCGGCGAGGACCCCTCGCGCATCGAGGACCACTGGCAGGCGATGTACCGCGGCGGCTTCTACCGCGGCGGCCCCGTGTTGATGTCGGCCATCGCGGGCGTCGACCAGGCGCTCTGGGACATCAAAGGCAAGCAGTTCGACGCGCCCGTCTACGAACTGCTCGGGGGACCAGTCCGGGACCGCGTCCGCGTCTACCAGTGGGTGGGCGGCGACCGACCGGACGACGTGGCGGACGCCGCCGCCGAGAAGGTGGACGCGGGGTTCACGGCGCTGAAGATGAACGCCGTCCCCGAGATGGAGCGCGTCGACTCGCCGAGTGCCGTCGACGCCGCCGCCGAACGCCTCGCGACCGTCCGGGAGGCAGTAGGGGACGACGTGGACGTCGGCGTGGACTTCCACGGGCGCGTGACGAAGCCGATGGCGAAGCGCCTCGTCGCCGCGCTCGAACCCCACGACCCGTTCTTCGTCGAGGAGCCCGTGCTCCCCGAGCACAACGACGCCCTCCCTCAAATTGCGGCGCACACGACGACGCCCATCGCGACCGGGGAGCGCATGTTCTCCCGGTGGGACTTCAAGGAGGTCTTCGAGAACGGCAGCGTCGACGTCATCCAGCCGGACCTCTCGCACGCCGGCGGCATCACGGAGGTCACGAAGATCGCGTCGATGGCTGAGGCCTACGACGTGGCGATGGCGCCGCACTGCCCGCTCGGTCCCGTGGCGCTGGCGTCCTGCGTGCAGGTGGACGCCGTGGCGCCGAATGCGCTCATCCAGGAGCAGAGCCTCGACATCCACTACAACGAGACCAGCGACGTCCTCGACTACCTCGAAGACCCCTCGGTCTTCGACTACGAGGACGGCCACGTCGACCTGCCGGAGGGGCCTGGCCTCGGCGTCGAGGTGGACGAGGACGCGCTCCGCGCGGCCGAAGACCCGGACTGGCACAACCCCATCTGGCGCCACGAGGACGGGGGTGTCGCGGAGTGGTGAGCGAGAGCGACCGCGAAGAGACGCAGGCCGTCGACGCCCACCGCTTCGAGGGGCAGACCGCGCTCGTGACCGGGTCGACGCGGGGCATCGGCGCAGGGGCGGCCCGTCGTCTCGCCGCGGAGGGCGCGGACGTCGTCGTCACGGGTCGGACCGTCGAGGACGGCGAAGCGGTCGCCCAGCGAGTCACTGAAGAGACGCCCGGAGAAGCCCACTTCGTCCGGGCTGACATGCGGGACCCGGACGACGTGGCGGCGCTCGTCGAGGGCACCGTCGAGCGCTTCGGCGGCCTGGACGTGCTCGTGAACAGCGCGGGCGTCCAGACGGAGACGGCGGCCGACGACGCCTCGATGGACGACTGGGAGTTCGTCGTGGAGACGGACTTCCGGTCGTACTGGCTGACGACGAAGCACGCCGTCGCCGCGATGGACGGCGGCGCGGTCGTGAACGTCTCCTCGAACCACGCGCGCCTGACGATGCCCGAGCACTTCCCGTACAACGCCGTGAAGGCCGGCATCGACGGGATGACGCGAGCGATGGCCCTCGACTTCGGTCCGGACATCCGGGTGAACACCGTGAATCCGGGCTGGGTGGCCGTCGAGCGCACCGTCTCGGGGATGGACGACGACTACCGCGAGCACCTCGAATCCATCCACCCCGCTGGCCGACTCGGCGCGCCGGCGGACGTGGCGGCCGCCATCGCGTTCCTCGCGAGCGACGAGGCGGGCTTCGTCACCGGCGCGTCGCTGCTCGTGGACGGCGGCCGGTCGGCGGTGATGCAGGACGACACGCTGCCAGACTACCGAGAGCGGCGCGAATAGCGCGTCTCGTTCGGTCTCGGTCGACTGGCTGTCGCTGCTCCTATCGGAGTGCTTATGCGACCGAAGCTGTGAGTAGGTTCTGAGAACTCGACTGTCAGTATGTTCCTACCAACACTACCTCGCGGGTGGTCCCCGTGAAAAGCATCGAGCGCATCGCCGACCTGGTCACCGACCACAGCAGAGCCGTCATCGCGGTGATGCTGGTGTTGACGCTCGCGGTCGCTGCGGGCGCCCCCATGGTCGAACAGTCCTCCTCGCTGGACCAGTTCCAGTCCGAGAGCGAGGAGTCCGAGAAACTCGACTACATCGACCAGAACTTCCAGTCGGGCGAGGAGAACACGACGTCCGCCCAGATCATCGTCAGGGGCGACAACGTCCTCTCGCGGTCCTCCCTGTTGGAGACGCTCGCCTACGAGCAGGCGCTGTACGACAACGAGACGATAGCGCCCACGCTCACCAGCGACGACGCCGCCTACGGCGTCGCTAACGTCGTCGCCATCGCGGCCATCCAGATGGAGCAGGGCGAGGAGGTGCAAACGCTCGCGACCGAACTGGAGACCGAACAGGCGGCCATCGAGGAGCGCCAGACGGCGCTGAACGAGACCGCCGAGGCGCTCCGCGGCGAACTCACGTACCTCCGGCAGAACCCCGGGGCCGACCCGCAGGCGTCCTTCGAGTCGGTCGCCGCGAACTCCTCCGTGGACCTCGACGACGAGGCCGCACAGACGTTCGCGGGGGCCGCCCAGGCACTGCGGAACGCCGAGAGTGAGCAGGAGGCCCAGCAGGCGTACCAGGCGGGCACCGTCGGCGTGCTGAGCGAGGAGTACCAGGCCCTCGAACAGCGCGCGAGCGACCTCCAGTCGCTCGCCGACGACCTCGAGACCGAGCGCGCCGCCCTCGAAGACGCCCGGAACGCGTCGCTCGCCGAGCAGCGCGCCCAGCTGGAGTCGATGAACGACAGCGAGGTCGAGGACGTCGTCGCGCAGGTGCTCGCCGAGGACGCCGGCAACGGCGGAGCCGGCCGGTCGCCGTTCGCGCTGATGCCCTCGGAGGGCTTCGAACCCGGTGACACGTCCTCCGACGCGACGATGCTCATCGTCCAGCAGAACGCCGACGCCGTCCCCGGCGGCGGGCAGGTGACCGACGACGCGGTCGTCGACGCCCAGCTCGCGATGCAGAACCTCGCCGAGAACCGCGACCAGGAGTACCTGGTGTTCGGCGGCGGCATCATCACCGACGAGATCAACAACTCGATGGCCGACAGCCTGCTCATCGTCGGGCCGCTGGCCATCGTGTTCGTCCTGCTCGCGCTCACCGTCGCCTACCGCGACGTGCTCGACATCCTGCTCGGGCTGTTCGGCATCGGCGCCGTGCTCGCGTGGGCCTTCGGCTTCATGGGCTGGACGGGCATCTCGTTCAACCAGATCTTCATCGCGGTGCCGGTGTTGCTCATCGGGCTCTCCATCGACTACGCCATCCACATCTTCATGCGGCACCGCGAGGAGCGTCTCGACGACGCCACTCCGAGCTCCGTCCGGGGGTCGATGAAGGTGGCGCTCGGCGGGGTCGGCATCGCCCTCGTCTGGGTGACCGCCACCACCGTCATCGGGTTCCTCTCGAACCTGACGAGCCCCGTCCCGCCGATTCAGGAGTTCGGCGTGGTGAGCGCGGTCGGCATCACGGCCGCGCTGCTCGTCTTCGGCGTCCTGATTCCGGCGCTGAAGGTCGAACTCGACGACTTCCTCGAAGGCCGGGGCTGGGACCGCAAGAAGCGCGCGTTCGGCACCGGCGGCGGCCGGTTCAGTGACGTGCTCGCGGTCGGCGCCACGGCAGCCAGGAAGGCGCCCGTCCTCGTGCTCGTGCTCGCGCTGCTCGTGACGGCCGCCGGCGCCTACGGCGGCACGCAGGTCGACACCTCCTTCGACCAGGAGGACTTCCTGGCCGACGAGCCAGCGGAGTGGCAGACGCAGCTCCCCGAGCCGTTCGCGCCCGGCGAGTACTCCGCGAAGCAGAACCTCGAGTACGTCAACGACCGCTTCGTGCGCGAGGACTCCCAGGCACAGATTCTGCTGGAGGGTGACGGCGTGACGGCTGACACCGCGCTCGAACGCGTGCAGGCCGCCCGCGACACGGCCGCCGAGGAGAACGTCACGACGACGCTCTCGAACGGCGAGCCCGCTATCCAGGGCCCGCTGTCGGCGATGCGCGCGACGGCCGGCAACGACGAGTCGTTCGCCGAGACGTTCGAATCGGCGGACACCGACGGCGACGGCGTGCCCGACCAGAACGTCGCCGACGTCTACGACGCGTTCTTCGAGGCGGCCCCCGACCAGGCGTCCTCGTACATCTACCAGACCGAAGACGGTGGGGTCGAGGCGCTGCGGCTGGTCGTCTCCATCGACGGCGGCGCGTCCAGCGACGACGTCACCGAGCAGATGCGGAACGTCGCGGACGTGGCGTCCGGCGACGGCATCACGGCGACCGCCACCGGGAGTTCCATCCTGAACAAGATCGTCCAGGACCAGCTGCTGGAGACGGTCGTCGAGACCCTGCTCATCACGCTCGTCGCGGTGTTCGCGTTCCTGATGCTGACCTACCGCATCACCGACGGGAGCGCGACCCTGGGCGCGGTGACGCTGCTGCCGGTCGTCCTGAGCGTCGCGTGGATTCTCGGGACGATGTACCTCGTGGACATCCCGTTCAACGTCCTGACGGGGATGATCACGAGCCTGACTGTCGGACTCGGGGTGGCGTACAGCATCCACCTCAGCGAGCGGTACATGCAGGAACTCGACCGCGCCGACTCGGTGTGGACGGCGATGCGCACCGCCGTCACCGGCACGGGCGGCGCGCTGCTGGGGAGCGCGGCGACGACGGTCGGCGGCTTCGGCGTGCTGGCGTTCGCCATCCTGCCGCCGCTCCAGCAGTTCGGCATCATCACGGGACTCACCATCATCTACGCGTTCCTCGCGAGCGTGCTGGTGCTGCCGAGCCTGCTCGTGGTGTGGACGAAGTACCTCGGGCCGGACTGGACGAACGGCGACTTCGCAGACCAGGGCAGCGACGAGGACGAGAGCGAGGGCGGCGCCGCGCTCTCGGCGAACGGCGGGGATGCGGCCGCCGACACGGCGCCCGCCGTCACGCCGGACGCGCCGACGCGGACGCTCTCCCGCGACCTCGTGCAGCCCGGCGGGAGTCTCACCGCGACCGTGGCCGTCGCCGGCGAGGGCCGGGTCGCGCTCACGGAGTCCGTCCGCGGCGGCACCGTCACGGCCGTCGACGCCGACCCCGAGCCCGTGAACGCGGTCGTCACCGACGACGGCGTGCACGTGGCGTGGCGCTTCGAGGACGCGACCGCGGCGACCGCGACCTACGACGTCGCCGTCGACGAGGACGCACCCGACGGGACGGACGTCTCGTTCGTCGGTGAGGTGCTCGGGAACGGCGAGCGCGACGTGGTCGGCGACGCCGAGGCGACGGTGGTCGCGGACATCTTCGAACGCGTGTTCGCGCAGGCCGAGGTGACCGACGACGACCTGGCGGCGGCCAGCGAGGCGTTCCGCGACGGCAGCCTCACCGCCGACCAGTACGACCGCGTCGTCCGGGAGTGGGCGCGCGACCGCCCGGAGGGAGAATGAACGAGGGGGACGCCGTCGACGCGCTGAAGTCCCTCGGGCTGACGACCTACGAGGCCCGCGTGTTCGTGGCGCTCCAGAAGCTCGGCGCCGGCACCGCCAGCGAGGTCGCCGACATCGCAGACGTGCCGCGCTCGCAGGTGTACGGCGCGACCGAGGACCTGGAGGGGCGCGGGCTCGTGGACGTCGAGCAGTCGAACCCGACCCGGTATCGTCCGGTCGGTATCGAGGAGGCCCGCGAGCGGCTCTACCGCCAGCTCCGGTCGGAGAGCGACGCGGCCTTCGACTACCTGGAGTCCGTGCGCTCGGAGTACGGCGCCGACGAGGAGGAGAGCGAGGCCATCTGGACCGTCCGGGGGTCCGCGAACGTCACCTCTCGGGCGGCTCAGCTCGTCGCGTCGGCCGACGAGCGCGTGGTGTACGGCACCGAGTACGTGCAGCGACTCGGCCCGAGCGTCCGCGACGCGCTCGCGGAGGCCGTCGAGGCCGGCGTCTCGGTGACGGTCCTCAGCGAGAACGAGGACGTGCTGGCCGTGGCCCGCGAAGTCGGCGCGCGCGCCGTCGCGGTCCGCCACCAGCCGACGCCAGACATGGGCGCCGAGCGCGTCGTGATGGCCGACGACGACACCGTACTCGTCTCCGTGGGCGGCGACGACGGTTCGGAGACAGCGTTCTGGAGCCGCGAGACGGGGTTCGCGGCGATGCTGTCGAGCCTGCTGGGCGAGTTCGTGGCGAGCGTCGCCGGCGACCAGTAGGGGTTTCTCCCGCCGGCGCCTCGGTCCGCGTATGCGGGTGGAACGGGTCGACACCGAGGCAGCGTACGAGGACGCGCTCGGCGTCCGCTACGACGTGTTCGTCGACGAGCAGGGCGTGCCGGAGGACCTGGAAGTCGACGAGCACGAGGAGAGCGCGACGCACTTCGTCGGCTACGACGCCGGCGAGCCAGTAGCGGCGGCCCGGCTCCGCGAGTACGAGCCGGGCGTCGGGAAGGTCGAGCGCGTCGCAGTCAGGAGATCCGAGCGCGGCGAGGGCTTCGGCGCGGCCGTGATGGACGCCGTCGAGGAGGCTGCCGCCGAGGAGTTCGACGAACTGTACCTCCACGCGCAGTTGCACGTCGAGGGCTTCTACGCCGACCGGGGATACGAGCGCGACGGCGAGGAGTTCACCGAGGCCGGCATCGAGCACGTCGCCATGCGGAAGCCGGTGTAGGCCTCGGTCGTGACTGTGCGAGGCGGCTGGAGAGCCGAAAAGCGGGGACCGGACAGACACTGACTGGAGTGGGGGGAGCCGGCGGACCACTCCACCTATACACACGACGTCCAGTGCCGTAAGTGTAATCCGAACTACGCTTCAGTACGGCCGGCGACAGGTCGCGAGTCCCGACAGCCACGAGGTCGGTCACAGTTCCCGACAGCTACAAGGGCCGCGGCAGTGACCCACAATGCGAATGGACGTCGACACAGCCGCCCAGACCTGTACCGACGTCGTCGAGGCCGTCTCCGGCGCCGTCGTCACCGACCGCGAGTTCCTCGAAACCGTGCTCTCCGGCGCGCTCGCCCGCGGCCACGTCCTCCTCGAGGACGTCCCCGGGACGGGGAAGACGCTGACCGCGCGCAGCCTCGCGAACGCCCTCGGCCTGGAGTTCACGCGCATCCAGTTCACGCCCGACCTCCTCCCGGCGGACATCACCGGCTCGCACGTCTACGACGCCGCCACGGAGTCCTTCAGCTTCAACCGTGGCCCCGTGTTCGCGAACGTGGTGCTGGCCGACGAGATCAACCGCGCGCCGCCGAAGACCCAGGCCGCCCTCCTGGAGGCGATGGAGGAGGGCCAGGTGAGTATCGACGGCGAGACCCGCCAGCTCCCCGACCCGTTCTTCGTCATCGCGACCCAGAACCCCGTCGAGCAGGAGGGGACCTTCCGACTGCCCGAGGCCCAGCGCGACCGCTTCGCCGTGAAGGCCGCCATCGGCTACCCCGACCGGGACGGCGAGCGCGAACTCGTCGACCGGCGCGCCGACCGCACCGCCACCACGCCGGCGGTCTCGCAGGTCGTCTCCGAGGACGCCCTGTCCGCGCTCCAGGGAGTTCCCGAGACCGTCTCCGTCTCCGACGGCGTCCGAGACTACGTCGTGGACGTCGGCCGCGGCACGCGCGCCGACCCCCGGGTCGAGGTCGGCGTCAGCCCGCGCGGCACCCAGAAGCTCTTCGAGGTCGCGCGAGCCAGGGCCGTCCTCCAGGGCCGGGACTACGTCACGCCCGACGACGTGAAGGCCATCGCCGAACCGGTGCTGGTCCACCGCATCGTGCTCACGGGCGAAGCCAACGTCGAGGGCGTCGACCCCGCCGACGTCGTCGCGGACGTCCTCGACCGCGTCGAGGTCCCCGCAGTCACGTGACTCGCGTCCACCCGCTCCGCCCGGTAGAATCTATATCGATTCACTGACACTCGACCGGCGTCCCGCTCGTTCTCGCCAGTATGTGGGCTTCTTCCCGTCTTCAAGCTGTAGTTTCGACGCGATAGGTCGGTCCTTACGATACACTCCCGGGTCGTGGCGTGAGAACAACATGTCTGCGGAGGGGGTTTCCCGGGGAACCGAGGAATCGGCGGAGACCGGCGCCGTCTTCGAGGTGCTGGCGAACCGACGGCGGCGGCTCGCGGTTCGCGTCCTCGAGGACGCATCCGGGCCACTCGGCATCGGTCCGCTGGCGACTCGCGTCGCGGCCCGCGAGCACGGTATCGACCCGTCCGAGGTCACTCACCGACAGCGCAAGAGTGCGTACACCGCCCTCCACCAGAACCACCTCCCGATGCTCGCCGACGTGGGTATCGTCGAAGCGGAGCGAGAGTGGGTCGACGTTCGGCTCACGGACCGGGCGCCACTCGTCGCGTCCCACCTCCAGCAGGAGCTCGACAGCGGCGAAGACGCCGGCGGTGGCGACTGCTCGTTCCGGTCGGTCGCGGTCGCGATGGGCGTCTGCACGGTCACCCCGGTCGCCCTCTCGGCGGCCGCGGGCCCGCTGGTCGTCGCCACCGCGGCCGCGACCGTCTTCCTCGCCGCCCTGGCGTGGTACGGGTGGGGCACCGCCGGCTCGCAGCCGGCTGGTAAGTAACTGGCCGATATCCGCCCCCTAACGACCTCAACGGGCCGTTTTCTGGCAGTATCGCGCCAATACTCACGGGGGAATCTGGGGTACGTCTGGCTGGACCCGGCTACCGGAACGGCGGCTGGGAGAGACGAATGCACGGACCAGAACGACACCACCCCGACGGAGTATCGACATGACGACCAGTACGACGAGGCGAGCCCTCGCCGTCGTGGTCGCGCTCGTCGTGGTCGCGTCCCCGATTGCCAGCGTCGCCGGCGCGTCGCCGGCGGCGAGTTCACCGGACGCCACCGCGCAAGCGACCGACGCGACGGCCAGCGCCCTGCAGGCCGACGACGTACTGTATCGAACGAACGCCGGCGGCAGCTTCACTGCGGACGGGAACACGTGGGAGCCGCTCGTCGACTACATGGTCGCCGGTGAGGACGAGACGTCCTCCCACGGCCAGCCGAGTGCAGTCGACGACTCGGTCCCGACGGGAACCCCGACGCAGATTTGGGAGACCGAACGGTGGGACCCGGCGGACGGCGAGGAGATGCAGTACGAGTTCGACGTCCCCGACGGTCAGCAGGTCGAAGTCCGACTGTACTTCTACGACGGGTACTCGGGAACTGCCAACCCCGGTGACCGCGTCTTCGACGTGACCGTCGAGGACCAGACCGTCGATAGCTTCGACCCCATCGAGGCGTACGGCGACGACACGGGCGGGATGGAGAGCTTCACCGTCACGAGCGACGGCACCGTCGACGTCGACTTCGGTCACGTGACGGAGAATCCACAGGTCAACGCCATCGAAATCGTCTCCACGGCGGCCGAACCCGACACGCTCGGCGCTCCCTCCGACGTCGACTTCGGGAACGTCGTCGTCGGCGACTCAGCGACCGAGACGGTCACGCTGACCAACCTCGGGAACGCCAGCGACAGCACGCATCCCGACATCACCATCGACGGAGTCTCGGTCTCCGGCGACGGCGCGTTCTCCGCTGGGGCCGCGTCCCAGACGACGCTCGCGCCCGGCGAGTCCGCCGAGGTCCCGGTGACGTTCGCGCCCGGGAGCGCGGAATCGATGTCCGGAACCCTCGAAGTCTCGCACTCCGGCTCGAACTCGCCGGTGACCGTCGACCTCGCGGGTGAGGGCGTCAGCGACGTCCCGGTCGGCTTCAGCAAGTCGACGCTCCAGGGCTTCAGCGCTGGCAACCCGACGGCCATCGACTTCGGCCCGGACGGCCGCGCCTACGTCTCGACGCAGGGCGGCACCGTCTACGCGCTCGCTGTCGAGCGCACCGGCGACGACGACTACCAGGTCGTCGACGAGACGCAGATCGACGCGATCAAAGACATCCCGAACCACGACGACCTCGGGAACCTCGACGCCGGCGAGGACAACCGGCAGATCACGGGGCTGACCGTCGGCGGCACCGCCGACGAGCCCGTGGTGTACGTCTCCTCCAGCGACCCCGAAATCGACGTCGGGCAGGACGACGACGACACCGACACCAACTCGGGAGCCATCTCGCAGTTGACCCTCGACTGGAACGACGACGGCAGCCTCGCGAGCGTCGACCACGACGTGATGGTCCTCGGGCTGCCGCGCTCGGAGGAGAACCACGCCACGAACGGCCTGGACCTCACCGCCGACGGGGAGACGCTGTACGTCGCCCAGGGCGGCCACACCAACAAGGGCGCCCCCGGCGACAACTTCGGCCACACGCCGGAGTACGCGCTCTCGGCGGCGATTCTGGAGGTCGACCTCGCGCAGATCGAGAGTAACCACCAGGCGACGAGCCTCCAGACGCACGACGGCAACTACCCCGACCTCGACTACCTGTACGCCCTCCCGACCATCCAGGGCGGCGCGCTGCCCTTCGGTGGCAACGACGGCGTCAACCAGGCGAAAATCGTCGAGGGCGGGCCGGTGCAGGTGTACTCGCCCGGCTACCGGAACCCCTACGACCTGGTGGTCACCGATGACGGGCAGGTCTACGCCGCGGACCACGGTCCGAACGGCGGCTGGGGCGGACAGCCGGCCGACGCGAACGGCGACACCACCGCCGACGCGGCGGCGGTGACGAACCACCCCAACGAGGACGGCAGCTTCGGCACGAACGACCAGCTCGTCAAGGTCGACGAGGGCGAGTACGGCGGCCACCCCGCGCCCATCCGTGCCAACCCGACGAACGCGGACATCTACGACGAGAACGGGAACGTGGTGTTCGACATCGACGAGTCGAACTCCCCGGTTCCGTCGAGCCAGGTGAACCCGGTCGAGGCCGACTACATCCCGCCGACGAGCGGGTCGCCCGACCCGGGTGCGCCCGCGGGAAGCGCCAACACGATGGTCGACGAGAACGGTGCCCCCGTCCTCTTCGGCCCGACGGGCGGTATCGAGGAGTACACCGCCTCGAACTTCGGCGGCGCGATGGAGGGCGACCTCCTCCAGGCCGAACTCTACGGGAGTATCAAGCGCGTCGAACTGAGCGCTGACGGTGCGACCGCCACGAACGTCGAGACCATCTTCAACACCGATGGGCCGCTCGGCATCGCCGCGCAGGGCGACAGCGAGGCGTTCGCCGGCACCGTCTGGACCGCCAACCACGGCGGCAACGACGTCACCGTCTTCGAGCCGAACGACTACGGCGACGGCGGCGACGGCGAGCAGTGCACCGGCGCGGACGACCCGTCGCTCGACGAGGACGGGGACGGCTACGACAACGCCGACGAGATCGACGCGGGCTCCGACCCGTGCTCGGCGGCCTCGACGCCTCCCGACTTCGACGACGACGGGACCTCGAACGTCAACGACCCGGACGACGACAACGACGGCATCGACGACACCGAGGACCTGTTCGCCGTCGACCCGGACAACGGCCTCGAGACCAACCTGCCGGCGACCTACAGCTTCGCGCCCAACAGCGAGTCCGGCACCATCCTCGACCTGGGGTTCACCGGCGTGATGATGAACGGCTCGAACTACCAGGACCTCTACGACTCCAGCGAGGTCACCGCGGGCGGCGCGGCGAACGTCCTGACCGTCGAGAACGTCGGGCAGGGCGACGCCCACCAGAACACGAACACACAGGCGCACGCCTACCAGGTCGGCGTGAACGCCGACGAGCCGTTCACCGTCGAGACGACGGTCAACGGCCTCCCGAGCGACGCGGAGCCGTTCCAGTCGCAGGGCGTCTTCGTCGGGACGGGCGACCAGGACAACTACGTGAAGCTGACCGCCAGCGCCTTCAGCGCCGGCGACGGCTCCGGCGTCCAGCTGGCGACGGAAGCCGACGGGAGCTTCACCGACGTGGCGAACCCGGCGGCTCCGACCGCCGGCAACGCGACCACGCTCTCGATGACGGTCTACCCGAGCAACGGGACCGTCGAGGCGTCCTACGCTGTGGCCGACGGCGAGGAGCAGTCCGCCGGCGAGACGACCGTCCCGACGAGCTGGTTCGACACGACCGACGGCAACGGCACCGCGGTGGGCGTCATCGCCACGTCCAACGGCGCGGACTCGACGTTCGACGCGACGTGGCAGTACCTCGACGTCGAGCCCGTCACTCCGTCCGAGAACCAGCCGCCCGTGGCGGACGCGGGCAGCGACCAGACCGTCGAGGCGGGCGCCGAGGTCACGCTCGACGCCTCGAACTCGACGGACCCCGACGGCGACGACAGCGCGCTCGGCTACACGTGGACCCAGACGGCGGGTCCGGACGCTGGGCTGAGCCAGAGCGACGGCGAGACGACGACGTTCACCGCGCCCGACGCCGACTCGGAGACGACGCTCACGTTCCAGGTGAGCGTCAGCGACGGGCAGGCAAGCGACACCGACGAGGTGAACGTCACGGTCCAGCCGACCGACGACCCCGCGCCGCCCGCCGACGGCGAGGTCGTCTACCGCGTGAACGCGGGCGGCTCCGAGGTCGCGGCGACCGACGGCGGCCCGGCGTGGAGCGCCGACACTGGTAGCACCCCCTCGCAGTACGTCAACGCCGACGGAGACAACGGCCTGAACACGTACAGCACGGGCGACACGATAGCGCTCGACGACTCGGTCCCGTCGAGCACGCCGGCGTCGGTGTTCCAGACCGAGCGGTACGACGTCGACACCGACGGTTCGACCGCGGACGACACCGAGATGCAGTGGTCGTTCCCGGCAGAGTCGGGCGAGACCTACGAGGTCCGACTCTACTTCGCGGAGATCTTCCTCGACTCGTCGAACGTCGACGCGCAGGGGCCGCGAACCTTCGACGTGGTCGTCGAGGGCGAGACGGAACTGGACGACTACAACCTCTACCAGCAGTACGGCCACGACGTCGGCGTCGTGGAGTCCTTCGAGGTGACGCCCTCGGACGACGCCATCGACGTGGCGTTCCTGCACGAGCAGGAGAACCCGAAAATCTCCGCCATCGAGGTCGTCGCGGTCGACGACGGCACCGGCGACGACTTGTCCATCGCCGAGGCGGTGGCGACGGGCGGACAGAACGACTCGCTCATCGAGGATTCGGAGATTCAGCAGGCGATCAACTGGTGGTCGACCGGCAGTGAAGTGCCCGACACCGGCAACCAGACCATCGACGACGAGGAGATTCAGAGCCTCATCAACATCTGGGCGACGAACGCCGAAGTCGGCGACGGCGACGGTGACCAGCAGCCCGGTTCGGCGATGGTCGAGGTCACGCCCGACTCCGGCGTGGAGGCGAGCACCTACGGCGGCGGCTCGTTCACGGTCGAGAACACCGGAGACGAGCAGATCTCGTCCGCCACCTTCGACCTCTCGTCGTCGGCGATGCCCGACGTGGTGTTCGACCCGGCGGGCACCGCCGGCGACCAGGCCGCGAAGGGCCTGAACATCGACTCCCAGTCGGGTGACGGCGTCGGCGTCGTCAGTACCGCCGACGGCGACGTCTTCAGCCAGCCGCACAACGGCGTGAACGGCTCCGACGGCTACGACGTACTGACCGTCGAGTTCACCGACTTCGACCCCGGCGAGTCGGTGTCGTTCTCGGCTGACAACGACCCGACGAGCATCAAGGGCGCGACCGTCTCCTCCCAGGAGGCGGGCCCGATATCGGGCCTCGAGCTCGCCCGCTCGACGGTGAGCGTCGAGTACGAGGACGGCAGCGTTCAGGAGACTCAGTTGTTCGGTGACGGCAGTGCGGGCGGCGCGCAGGCGGCACTCGACGACTCGATTCCGCAAGCACCGAGCATCGACGTGCAGGACGTCGCCCTCGACGACGGCGCGCTCCGCGACCACCACAGCGCGGCCACCGTGAGTGCGGCCGACCAGACCGTGACCGTGACGGGAGAGCCCGGCGAGACGGTCACGCTGCTGCACTTCGAGGCGGAACTCGAACTGGACAACATCCCCGAGTACGACGGCACGCCCGGCTACGACATCGAGGCCTACGAGGCCAACAAGATCGAGCAGGTGGCCTACGAGACGGTCACGCTCGACTCGAACGGCGAGGCCGCGGTGCCCGTCACGCTGCTCGACACGACCGACGTCGGCGGCTACAACTACCTCGTGGCGGCCCACGGCGAGCCCGGGTCCGGCACCGGTCTCGACTCGAACGTGGTCGTCCTGAAGTACGACGAGAGCGCCGACGACAACGCCGCGCCGACCATCGACGCCATCGCGAACCAGACGGTCACCGAGGGCAACTCGACGACCGTTCCGGTCGGCGTCGACGACCCGGACGGTGACACGGTGTCGCTGTCGGTGAACGGCCCCGACTTCGTCACCCTCTCGAACGGCGAAGTCACCGTCGCCCCGCAGTCGGGCGACGCGGGCACGTACACCGTCGAGGTGACGGCCGACGACGGCACCGACCAGACCACCGAGAGCTTCCAGGTGACCGTCGAGGCTGCCGAGCCCCAGGTGCTCCACCGCGTGAACGCGGGCGAGGGCACGACCGTGTCCGCGACCGACGACGGTCCCGACTGGACCGGCGTCGCGGACACGAGTTCGCCGTACCTCGCGTCGGTTGACGCTGCTAACAACAACTACTGCGGCGGCGCCGACATCACCGCCGACAGCACCGTTCCCGCGTCGACCCCCGACGGCGTCTGGGACTGCGAGCGCTACGGCAACTCGACCTGGGAGTTCTCCGTGGACTCCGACCAGACGGTCGAGGTCCGACTCTACTTCGGCAACTCGTTCGACGGGGCGAGCGAACCCGGCGACCGCCAGTTCAACGTCTCCGTCGAGGGACAGCAGGTGCTCACCCAGTACGACCCCGTGGCCGACGTCGGCCACGCGACGGGGACGATGAAGAACGTCACCGCGACCGACGACGGCGACGGCATGCTCACCGTCAGCTTCGAGACGGGCGCCGTGGAGAACCCCGAGGTCCGCGCCATCGAGATCCTCGAATCGACCGACAGCGAGCAGTAGCGACACTCCACAGACGACCGACCAACGACACCACACACCACACAACCGATGCACGACACACCACGCAGATACGCCAGACAGACGGCCGCCGTGCTCGTCGCGCTCTCGCTGGCCCTCTCGGTCTTCGGACCGGTCGGGACGGTAGCGGCGCAGCCGAGCGTCTCCGTCTCCCAGTCGGCCGACGCGACGACCGTCGCGCCCGGCGACTCGGTCACCCTGACGACCGAGTTCACAGTCAGCGAACTCAACGCGCCACAGCTACAGACCAGCCTCCCGTCCGACTGGGTCATCGAGTCCCAGTCCGCGGAGGGGCCCGCAGCGTACAACGGCGAGGGAACCTGGCAGTGGCTCGCCGGTGACGAGGACGGCGTCAACGTCAGCTACACCGTCGAGTACACGGTCAGCGTCCCCGAGAACGCGTCCACGGGCGAGTACACGCTCACGGCGGAGGGGTCGGCGCTGAGCCCGAGCGACTCCAGCCGGACCGCGGACACCACCTCGACGACGGTCACGGTCCAGGAGGAGGCCGAGAACGAGGCGCCGACCGCGGCGTTCGACGCGACGCCGGCGTCCCCCGTGGCCGGTGAGGACGTGACCTTCGACGCGACCGACTCGACCGACGCCGACGGCTCCATCGCGTCCTACGAGTGGGACTTCGACGGCGACGGGACGACCGACGCCACCGGCGAGCAGGCGACCAACGCCTTCTCGTCGGCGGGCGACTACGACGTCACGCTGACCGTCACGGACGACGACGGCGCCACCGACACCGCCACGCAGACGGTCTCCGTCGGAGAGGCGCCGACGGCGGCGTCCTTCCAGCTCTCGGGCCTCGACGTCGAGTCGCCGGTGACCCAGGGCGACGACGCGTCGGTGACCGCGACCGTGGAGAACACCGGCGACGAGTCCGGCACGCAGACGGTCGCGCTCGCCGTCGACGGCAGCGAGACCGGTACCGAGTCGGTCACGCTCGCCGGCGGCGCCAGCCAGCAGGTGACTTTCACCGTCGACACGGCCTCGCTCGCTGAGGGCGACCACGACGTCACCGTCTCGACCGACGACGACAGCGCGAGCGGGACGCTGAACGTGACTGTGACCGAGCCGCCAGCGAACGAGGAGCCGACCGCGGCGTTCACCTCCTCGCCGTCCGACCCGGCGGCCGGTGAGACGGTGACCTTCGACGCTGCCGACTCGACCGACGCGGACGGCTCCATCGCGTCCTACGAGTGGGACTTCGGTGACGGCGAGACCGCCACCGGGGTCGCTCCCACCCACGCCTTCGACGCGCCCGGCGACTACGACGTCACGCTGACCGTGACCGACGACGACGGCGCCACCGACACCGCCACGCAGAGCGTCTCGGTCGCCGAACCGAGCGAGCCCGGGGACGGGCCGTCGACCGCGGTGTCGCTGTCCCCGACCGAGGACCTCGTCGCCGTGAACGGCTCCACGACGTTCGACGTCGTGGTCGAGGACGCCGACGGCGGCGTCGGCGCGTACAGCCTCTCGGTCTCGCTGACCGACAGCTCGGCCGCCAGCATCACGGACGTCTCCGTCGACGAGGACGCGCTCGCGGACGTCCAGGTCGCGGACGACGGCAGCACCGCGAGCGTCGACGCTGCGCTCCTCGACACCGAGCAGAACGGCTCGGTCACCGTCGCGACGGTGACGGTCGCGGGCGACGCCGCGGGCACGAGCGACCTCGAACTGGACGTCTCCAGTCTCGGCACTGAGGCCGGCGAGGCCTACGACGTGACCGCGACGACCGGCGCCACGCTCTCGGTCTCCGAGCTCGTCGTCGGGCCGTCCGACCAGCCCGCTCAGGACCCCGACGGCGACGGAGTCTACGAGGACGTCAACGGCGACGGCGTCGTGGACGAACTCGACGTCCAGGTGCTGTTCGGCGCCCGCGACAGCCAGGTCGTCCAGAACTCGCCCGACGCCTTCGACTTCAACGGCGACGGGAGCTTCGACGTCCTGGACGTCCAGGCGCTCTACCACCAGGAGGTCGCCTGATCGACGATGGTCGCCCCGTCCAGCAGCGAGTGGCGCGCGCGGTCCGCGGCGCTCGTCGTCGCCGCCGTCGTCCTGACCGGCGCGGTGGTCGGTACCGTGGCCGCCGCGACCACCACCGACGTCGCGGTGTCGGCGGGCAGCGACAGCCTCGAACAGGGCGAGGAGACGGTCGTCGAAGTGGTCGTCGAGGACGTCGACGGCGGCGTCGGCGCGCTGAACGCCACGGTCACGCTCTCGGACCCGGCGGTCGCTGCCGTCGAGAACGTGACGCTTCACGGCGAGCCCGGGCTGTCCACCGTGACCGACCGCGAGGACGGGGTCGAGTTGAGCGCGGCGCTTGCCGACACCGACGACTCGGGCCGCGTCACCGTCGCGACGGTCGTGGTCCGGGCCGAGAACCCCGGCGAGACGGCCGTCGACGTCACCGTCCGTGCGCTCGGCGACGAGGACGGCGCGGCGTACACGGTCGGCAGCGTCGACCGGCCGATGCTGGTGGTCGCGGCCGACGGCTCCGGCACCTCGGGCGGTGACGGCAGCAGCGACGACCAGTCCAGCGACACCGACGCGGCGGACGGTAGCGTCGACGGCGATTCGAACGGCGGCGACGCTACCAGCGACGACGGGGACACGAGCAGCAGCGACGACCAGGCCACGAGCAGTGACGGGTCTACCGACGGAAGCGACGAGGACGCAGACGACTCGAACGAGGGCGACGGCCAGGCGGGCGACGCCGACAGCCAGGCGGGCGACGCCGACAGCCAGTCGAGCGAGTCGCCGGCCGACGACTCGCCGGGCGACGGCACCGGGGGTGCAGCAGGCGGCTTGCCGCTCCCGGTCGACGCGGTCCTCGCGGCGAGCGCCGTCGTCGTGGGCGGCGCCGCTGGCGGGTTCGTGTTGTACCGCTTGCGGTAACCCGTCGACCGACGGCGGCGCGGCCCGCGCCGCCGTCACGTGGCTCCTCTTTCTCCGCTACGCGCGCACTCGGCTCGACAGCGCCGCGACCAGCGCCGCCAGCGCGAGTGCAGCGGCCGCGAGCGCGACGAACGCTCCCGTCTGGTCGGGCGCCCCGAGTCCCGCCGTGGCGTCGTACAGCCAGCCGGCGCCATAGTACGCGAGCGCGCCGACCGCGACGCTCGCGGCGACGTGGACGAGTTCGACGCGCGCCGTGGGCGCTCGCCGGCCGAGTTCCGCAGCGAGGCCGACGCCGTGCTCGCCGACGTCCCAGACGACCATCCCGGCCGCCACGAGACCGAACACGAACCCGGTGTCGGCGGCCTGCACGCCCGCCGCAGCGCCCGCGAGCACGAGGCCGGCGGCGGCGACGGCTGCGGGCGCGGCGCGCTGCGGGACGGCTCGGAGCCGACCGAGTCCCGCGAACGCCAGCAGGAGGCTGGCGAGCCCCATCAGGGGGACGACGAGCGCGACGAGCGCGAGCGTCGGCTCGCCGGCGAGTTCGACGGCGTTGTCGAGGACGGTTCGCGCGGGGTCTGGGGCGGCGTTCCGCGCGGCGGCGACCACCTGGCCGGCGAACACGACGCCGACGGCCGCCGCGAGCAGGCCGCCGCCGACGGTCGGCGCGACGCGCTGGAGGCTCTCGCGGTGGTCGCCGGTCGCCAGCCGACCGGTCCGAAGCACGGCGTAGACGGCCAGCGAGACGACGATGACCGCGAGCATGACGAAGCGGAGCGCGCCGCTGGACGCGAGCGCGCCGACCAGCGAGACGAGTCCGGCCGGGAACGGAGCAGTGACGCTGTCGGCGAATCCGCCGACGGCGACGACGGCGACGACCGGCCACGCGAGCGCGGCGAGGCGCCACGCCGACAGACAGACGACGAGGGCGAGGTCGACGGCGCGCGCGGCGGTGGCTCGGTGGTCTCTCGGTGCGAGCGCGACGATCGGCGCGGCGTCGACGCCGGAGGCGAGCGCGCGCGCCGTCACCGCGAACAGGAGGAGGAACGCTATCACGTCGACGACGCCGCCCGTCGGCTGGGTGAGCAGGCGGGCGAAAGTGCCCAGGAAGCCCCCGAGGTCGCCGAGCAGCCCGGTCTCCTGGCCGAACCGGGAGGCGCCGGCGGCGAACACCGCGAGGATGGGCAGCGTCGTCGTGGCGGAGACGACGGAGAACGCTCGGCCGACGGCGCCGCCGCCGACGCCGCCCGTGAACGCCGCCGTGGCGCCGAAGCCCGCGGCGGCCAGCCCGACCACCACGAGGGGGTCGAGCAGGCCGTCGAGCAGCGGGAGGTCGGCCAGCGAGAGTGCGGCCGCGGCCAGCACCGCGACGCCGCCGGCGGGCGCCAACACGGACGCCAGCAGCACCGCCAACGGCTCCTCGCGGCTCGCGAGTCCCGTCGCCACCGCCAGCACGGCACCCCCGGCGACGGCGAGGAACGCCGGGGTTCCGTACGTCGCGCTGGCGTCGTTCGCGGCGAACGCGACCACCGCGAGCGCCACGAGTCCGGCGACGAGCGTCGGCCGGCGGGCCGGGTCGGAAGGGCTGCTCACCGCTGTCCACCTCCCTTCACGGCGGCCGTGGCGCGCGAGACGGCGCTGGCCAGCGACTCCTCGGGCGACCAGTCGACGACCTGCGCGCCCGTCGCCCGGAGGCGGTCGAGCGCGAGTACGCGGTCGGCCGCTGCGAGCGCCCGACCGGGCGTGTCGGTCGAGGTCACGTCCGGCGAGACGGCCGTCACGCGGTGGTCGTCGGCGGCCAGCCGGCGTGCCAGCGTCACCGGGAAGTCGTCGAACGCGGGCGAGCAGACCACGACCTGCGTCCCGGCGTCGACGCGCGCCGCGAACCGTCGCACGCGCGAGTCCGCGTCTTCGTCGAGCCACGTCGTCTCGCCGCCGTCCGCGGCGGCGGCCTGCTCGCGCCGTGCGTCCGCCTGCTCGCCCCGAGCGTCGTCGGGCGAGTCGGACTCCCGCTCCGTCGTGTCGTCGTCCCGGCCGTCGACGGCGGCGTCGAGGACGGCCGCGAGGCGGGCGTGGTGGGCGTCACCGGTTCCCGGCGGCACCCACGCCGGGTCCGGGACGTCGGCGACCGGGTCGTCGAGGCCGAACACGGCGAGGCCGACCTGGTGGCCGGCAGTCTCCAGGGGTTCGACGGCCTGCGCCGCGGCGTACGCCGACAGCGCGGCGCCCGAGGGAACGCCCTCGCGAGCGGTCACGTCGCTGTCCTCGCGGGCGTCGACGGCGAGCACGACGGCCGCGGCCCGGCGCTCGCGGTAGTTCACGGTCGTGAGGTCGCCGGTCTTCGCGTACTGCCGCCAGTCGATGCGGGAGACGGGGTCGCCGGGCTGGTAGTCCCGCGTCGAGTGGAACTCGATGCCCGGGCCGCCCGTGTCCGTCGGGAGGCTGCCGGTGTGCCGTGTCGTCTGGCGCCGGAGCGGGATGTCTGCCACCGTGACCCGGCAGTCCAGCGAGGTGTCGCCTCCTGCCGCGACGCTTGCGGTGCGTGCGGTCGCACTCCCGGAGCCACGCAGGCGCACGGTCGGGTCGCCGAACGGGAACCGGCCCCGGTCGGCGACCACCTCGTACTCGAGTGTGGCGGTGTCGCCGGCCGCCAGCGCGAACCCGCCTCCGGTCGCGCCCTCGACGACCCGGAGGCCCCCGGGAACGCCGTCCGCGACGCGCACGTCCGTCAGCGCCGCGTCGCCCGTGTTCTCGACGGTCAGCGTCACCGTCACGCGGTCGCCGGGCAGCGGCGACGACGCCGAGAGCTCTCGCTCCACGCGGAGCGACTCGGGGTCCCTCGGCGTCGACAGCGCGGCGAACACGACGAACGCGAGCGGAATCGCCGCGGCGACGAACAGCACGCGCTGGCCGCTCGCGACGCCGGCCGCCGCGAGCGCGAGCGTCGCCAGCAGGCCGCCGGTGTCTCGGCTCACTGCGACACCTCCACGGCGAGGGCGTGGGCGGCGTGGGCCGCACGACGCGCGCGCCGCTCGAACGCCCGACCAGGGTGGAGCCAGCCCCGCAGGCGCTCACGCAGCGGGAGCCGAGGCGCGCGGTCGTCGCCGAGGAACGCCGCCGCGACCCGGTCGTCGGTCCACTCGCCGGCCGCCACGGCCTCCGCCGCGTCAACGTCGTCCGCGCCGGCGCCCTGGGCGTACGCGCGCTCGGCGGTCAGGCGCACGCGCTCCCGGACGACGGCGCGGGCGTCCGTGTTCGCGCGACCGGAGCTGTCGGCCGCGATGCGATCGAGTGCCGCGTCGACGCGCTCGCCCGGCGCGTCCCGACCATCCGATTCGTCGTCTTCGAGCAGTGGGTCGTCCCGGCCCTCGCCGCTGCTGCGGCGCCGGTGGAACGCGTACGCGAGCAGGCCGAGGCCGAGCACGCCCGTGCCGAGCGTGGCGTCGACGCTGCTCGCGGGGCCGAGCGCGCTCGCCGGCGCGAGCCCGACGGCGACGCCGACCGCGACCGCCGCCGCGAGGACGCCCAGCGCGGCCAGCAGCGTCTCGCGAGCGCTCGTCACTGTTCGCCCTCCTCGGCGTCGAGGCCGTCGAGCGCGTCCGTGGCCTCCTCGACCGCCGACTCGTCGTCCTGTCCCCCGTAGGCGGCGTCGCGGAACGACGACGTCACCCGGGTCACGGGCTCCCGCGGGAATCCGGCGTCGACGGCGGCCTGCGCCACCTCGACGGGGGTCTTCGTCCGCCAGCTATCGACGCCGACGAGTGTCACGAAGCGCGCCCACATCCGCTGGAGGGGGCCAGCGCCCTCGTCGCCGGGCCTCTCCTCGCTGGCTGCTCGGCTCCCTGCGCGGGCGGCCGCCGCGACGCGCCCGACGAACCCGGCGACGTCGGGGAGCCGGAATCTGCCTGGGAGGCCGGCGAGCCACGCGAGCGTCTCTCGCCAGCCGTCCGCGGCGGCCTCGCGGAACTCGGCAGCCAGGTCGTCGAGCGCGTCGCCGAGCCCCGAGATGGCGTCGACGAACGCGGTGACGGCCTCCCGGACCGCGTACCGGATGGCCGCAGTGATTCTGGCGAGTGTGAGACCGCGGTTCCGTGCTGCGACCGCGATCCCCGCGACCACGCCGGCCGCTGCGAGGACGGCGAGCGCGAGTGACGGCAGCACCCAGTCGACGTACGTCGTCGCGGTCTTCCCGCTGGCGGCCGCCGTCACCGACGGCGCGCGGTCCAGGGGAATGGTGAGGGCGACTGTGCCGTCCTCGCCCGTGACGCCGACCGGCCGGCCGTTCACCTGCACGGGCGCGCCGACGACCGGTTCGCCGCCCGAGGTCACTTTGGCGGTCGCGCCAGTGGTCGGGAGCGGCGCGACCAGGTCGGGGGAGACGGCGACCTGGAGGTCGTCCAGGGGATAGGAGACCGTCTTCGAGAGGTCGTCGCGGCTGGCGGTCACGTCCACGACGCCGGCCGCGTCCTCGGGAACCGTCACGGTGAGTTCGCCGTCCCCGTCGGTTCGGCCCTGCTCGACGCCGTCGAGAGAGACGGCGGCGTCCGGGAACGGCTGGCTGCCGACGGTCAGCCGCGCGTCGAGCGTCGCGCCCGGCTGCGGGGGGCTATCGAACTCGACCGACACGTCCGTCCGCACCTCGAACTCCCGGCTCGTCGACCCGTTCCGGCCGTCGCCCGCGTCGCCTCCGGACTGCTCCTGGCTGGCGAGCGACGCGAGGCCGTAGCCGCCGGCGGCGTCGCCGGTCCCGGCCGTCAGATTGTCGGCGGGCTCGACGGTGACGTTCACGGACTCGGCGTACGGCACGACGAAGCTCACCGCGCCGCTCCCGTCGGTGACGCCGACGAAGTCGCCGTTGACCGATACTTCGGCGCCCGAGACAGTGGTTCCCGCGGACGTGACGGTGGCGTCGACTTCCTGGCCGGGGACCAGCGCGCCGCTCACGCGCACCCGAAAGCTCTCCGAGCCAGCGGCGAGTTCGCTGTCTGCCTGCTGGCGCGGGGCGGCCGGCGTCGGGTCGAAGCGCACCCAGCCGTAGTCCTCGAAGAACACCTCGACCCAGGCGTGGGCGTCGGCGCCCCGCACGAGGTACTGGTCGCCGCCGACGCGCTCGCCGGACGTGTAGCCGGCGACGTACCGCGCGGGGACGCCCTGCGAGCGCAGCATCACGGTCATCGTCGTCGCGTAGTTCTCGCAGTAGCCGACGTCGTGCTCGAAGAGGAACTCGTCGGCGGCCTCGTCGCCGGTCTCCGGGGCGTCCCGCAGCGAGTACTCCTTCTCGGCTTCGAGGTAGGTCTCGACGGCCTTCGCGGCGTCGTAGCGGTTGTCGGCGTCGCCGGCGACGCGCTCGGCGAGCTGGGCGACGCGGTCGGTGGTATCGGCGGCGGTGTACACCGCCGGCGCGACGGAGCCGGAGACGCGGACCTCGCGCAACAGCCCAGGGTCGTCGACCTGGTCGAGACTCCTGACCTCGTAGGTCTCGCCGGCAGGCAGCGCCGGACTCGCCCGGATGCCGGACGTTCCGGTGAGGTCGAAGGTCGTCCGGCGGTCCCGGTCTCTCCCCTGGTCGTACTGGAGGTCGACCGGGCGCCACGGCGTCGGGAGGCTGCTGGCGGGCTGCCGGAGCGTGACGCTCTGCCAGGCGCCGTCGCGTTCGCTCGCCGGCCGGGACGGGCCGACCCGGCCGACGGGCCGCTGTTCCCAGCCGCCGCCCGTGTACTCGACGTACCCGGCGGTCCGCCAGTACCGCGGCCGGTCGCTGGTCGCGACGAAGTGCGGACTCGCGGCGCCCTGGAGTTGTTCCTCGGAGACGGGACCGCCGACGTCTGTGCTGTCGCCGGCAGTGAGCGCGCCGAACGTCTCGCCGCCCGGAACCTCGAGGCTGCCGGTGTCCGGACGTTCGCCGACGAGGTCGCGCACGAAGTCGATCTGGCTCAACGCCCGGGGGAGGTCCTCGGCGGTCGCGGGGGAGTCGAGGCCGCCGAGGGGGGCCTGACCCGCGAGGGCGGGCGCGGCGGCGGCGGAGGCGACGAGCGCGAGCGCTGCGGCGACTGCCAGCAGCGCCCGGCTGGTGTCGGGACCGTCGGGGGCGGCGTCTGACATCACGAAGCCGTTGTCGGGCCCACCACGTATAACCCTCGGCGAGTCTCCCGCAGAGCGGTCACTCGAACTCCCGGACGCCGAGGGCGGCGAGCGCCGCCTGCGCGAACAGCACCGCGACCAGCGCGGCGGCACCGAACATCGCGGGGGCGGCGAGCAGCCTGGCGGTCCGGTAGGGGAGCACGAGCCGGCCGAACCCCATCGTGAGGAACGCCACGAGCACGAGGCCGAACGCCAGCAGGGACAGTGACGCGAACCGGTTCCGGTCCATCAGGCGTCGGCGTCGAGGCGCTCGTAGCGGTCGACGAACCGGCCCCGGCAGGAGTCACAGCAGAAGTGGTGGCGGTCGCCGTCGATTGTCGCCGTCTCGCCCTCGCTGGTGACGGTGTTCCCGCACTCGTCGCAGGCGAGCGCGAGGTCGACGCCGCCGACGGTGGGCTGCCAGGACGAGGACGCGACGGCCGTCACGTCGTAGTCGTCGACGGCGTCGAGGTCGACGGTGTCCGCGACCCACGCCGAGACGTCCGCGACCGGCAGCCGGGCCGAACAGACCACGTCGCCGGCGGCAGTCACGAACACGTGTTCGACGGCGTCTTCGCCCTCTACGGCTTCCCGGACCTCGGCCTCGTGCCCGGGTCGGACGGCGAACTCCACGAGCACCTGGGTGCCGTCCCGGAGTCGGGCGCGGTCGAGGTCGACCGTGAACCGCCGGAGGACGCCGGCCTCCCGGAGCTTCGCGACGCGGTCGGAGACCGCGGGCGGCGACAGGTCCACGTCGTCGGCGATGTCGCTGTACGGCCGGCGCGCGTCCGACGCCAGCAGCTCCAGGATGCGGCGGTCGGTGTCGTCGAGGTCGCTCACACTGGGAGTTGTCAGCGGGCGAGGTTAGCCGTTTCGCCGCGCTCGGGGGGACGGCTGTCGTCTGCTGTTCGGCCGCTTCCCAGTGAGGGCCGTCGCGCCCGGTGGCGTTAACCGGCCGTCGTCCCTACGAGCGTGTATGACGACAGCAACTGCGACGCTCGGCGGCGGCTGCTTCTGGTGCGTGGAGGCGGCCCTGGAGCAACTCTCCGGCGTGACCGACGTGACCTCGGGGTACGCGGGCGGCGACACCGAGGACCCCTCCTACCGGGAGGTCTGCTCGGGGACGACCGGCCACGCCGAAGTCGTGCAGGTCGAGTACGACACCGACGAACTCGCCTACGAGGACGTCCTGGAAGTGTTCTTCACGGTTCACGACCCGACGACGGTCGACCGGGAAGGGCCGGACGTCGGCAGCCAGTACCGCTCCGTTGTCCTCTACCACGACGACGACCAGCGCGACCGCGTGGAGGCGTTCGTGGACGAACTGGAGGCCGAGGGCGCCTTCGACGACCCCGTCGTGACCGAGGTCGAGCCCCTGGAGGCGTTCTACCGGGCGGAGGAGAAACACCAGAACTACTTCGAGAAGAACCCGAACGCGGCGTACTGCACGGTGAACGTCGCGCCGAAGGTGTCGAAGGTCCGCGAACAGTTCGCCGCCCAGGTCGAGTAGGACCGCCGGCACGCACCGAACGGACGGCTCGGAGTCGTCGCGAGGGCGGCTACAGTCCGAGTGTAGACTGACCCCTTCTCCCCTGGGCCGCGTTCACACGGAACTTCCCACCCCGCTGGAACTGGGCTCCCGGTTGAAGGCCGTCGACCGAACTAGTTCGGCACAATAGATGAGTCCGGACGCCTCCGACGGCCTGCCTGCACCGAGCGCCGGTGGCCAGCTAACCACGGAAGCCGTGCTCGCGTACCTCGCTGACACGGGCGCGGGCGTGCTGTCGCTGGCCGGCGACCCGCCGTACTCCGTGCCGATGTCGTTCGCCGTCGACGACGCGTCCGGACGGTTGGTCTTCCAGTCTCTCTCCGGACCCGACAGCGGGAAAGACGACCGCCTCGCCGACGGTGTCGGTGCCACCCTGGTCGCCTTCGAGC
>Ga0208138_100216_pt1 | contig 32220 bp, 23 predicted proteins | sample AntRauMetaRauer3_FD_184786 | JGI IMG/M metagenome (GOLD analysis project Ga0208138, IMG submission 184786) | Saline lake microbial communities from Rauer Lake, Antarctica, in enrichment culture - Antartic Rauer Lake 3 Metagenome Rauer3 (SPAdes)... ...
GAATGTACGCGACTTTGTCGAGGTCACGCAACCGATCAGAGACAAGTTCACCGATGAGACTCGAAGAGACGAGACGTGTCTCTCGGTCTTGAAGCGCGCTCTCAATGTCGTCGACGAGAGTCGTCACTGTTGCCTCAGTCACATCGCGCTTCTCGACAGCTCGGTCGATCCCTGCGCGAAGCTTCGTACGGTCGAAGGGCTCGATAGTTCCGTTGCGTTTCTTCACCTGGAGGGAATCCCATTCGGGACGTTCATAGGTCGTAAAGCGGAACGAACACGCTTGACACTCGCGGCGCCGTCGGACGGAGGTTCCGTCGGCACTAGTCTCAGTATCGATGACGCGTGGTCGCTTGTCCCCACAATCGGGGCAGTTCATAGTTGTCACTACTTAGTCCTCCAAGGTCTTAACCCCATATGTGGGCCTATTGGATTTCAGCCGCAATATCTGGTGTCCGCGGCATCCATATAAACCTTACCCAATCAGATTGATATAGAACAAATAGACTTGTATTGTGGGCGTCGGTGGTGAGACCATATGCATTGAGACGGCTAGTCTCAGCTATTGACGTAGAAAGACCCTTCCGCTGTAGTTTCTCAAAAGTTGTTCTTACAAAATTTGTTAAGACTCTGGACGGGTAGCGTCGCTACTCAATGGTGTAGAATGCTGACGGGCCCACTGTTATACGACTCGGTCACCTGACCGCGCATACACGAGGCAAGTCCGTCAGCACTCGAAGGTCACATCGCTTCGATAAATACTTGTGAAATCTCGTCCGAGAGACGCGTCGGGATCGCCTCACCTCGTACTCACCCCCGGGTTTCGACTTCGACATGTCGTGTTTTGGTCAATAGGTTCGGTTCGCTGAAGCCGTCTTGAGGAGCCCATCCAGATTCACCATCGCCGCGCCTTTATATGTGGTTGCGTTTTAGAGCCTCTACCGGCTGATATCGATACCCTTGAACCCGATTCACACCCTATTTTCAGGGGAATCCATCGTGGATTTCAGCTACCTGAACAAGGTCGAGCAGCGCGAGAGTCGCTGAACGGAGAGACGTTAATTAACGCTTTTCGACAGCTCAGCCCCCGCCTTGAACTTTACCTCGTTCGACGTACTCTCAGCGTTCACCAAGTGAAGCACCGGCGCATCCAACGCAACGTGTGTCACGAAGCGATATTCCTCTCCTGACTCACCATCATCACCTCTGGTTTCCCCACCTCGACTGGTGATGACATCGATAATGTCGTTGGCCAAGCCGTCGTCACCGCGCTCAACGAACTCCTCCACGGTGCCCGAATCGACCCGCGCCCCCCGCAGCGCACGCTCACCAGACACCGACCGCTTCACCAAGTCACCGAACCCATCGCCATCACTGTCATAATCGAAACAGCACTCCATACCAACCACCTGTGTCGGACCAGCCATCGACAACACCGTCGTCGAATTCTCGTACAGCGCAGCGTCGTCGATGACCCACCCACCCGTGTACACGAGCTGGTCGTTGCTCTCACACCGCTGGACGTACAACAACGCTGGGAACGGACGGGGACACCGCGGCGGCTGTACCATAACCTGAGAAACCGACACACCAGTCGACGAACCGGACTCAGCTGTCCGCGCCCAGACGCCCGGACCACACGGGTCATCATCCGAAGCAACACACACCTTCGCAGACGCGTCCTCAGCCGTCGGCGGCGTATTGAGGACCGCCACCGTCCCACCCTCACTCCGAACGACCTCAAGGCTCCCGCCCGTCGCCGTCGGCCCCGACACCTCCGCAACGAAGTGCGGCGTCGTCCCGCACACCGCGCCCGGGTGATTGCTGGGGTCGTCATCATCACAATCACCACCGCCGACCCCACGCGACTTCTTCGAATCGGCTTTCGAGAGCCCCGCAAAACTATCACCGCCCGTCAGGTAGGCGATGAGCCGCTCCGGCGTCACCTCCTCACGGATACTGCCGCTCCCACCCGGAACCTCAGCGTCAGGCAAACACACGGTAAACCGCTCAGCGACCATCGAATTCCCGCCCAGATACGCGACGAGCCCGTCATCCTCGTCAGCATCCGATATGCCATCCCCATCGGAGTCCTCATCCGACGACCGCGACGGCTTGTTGCTCCGTGCGGCGTTGTAGTCCTGCGCCATCACCGGCGACGACGTAACCCACACCTCCAACTCTACGTCTCCAAGCTGTCCACCCGACACCGTCGGAGTCAGCCGACTCACGTGCGGCTCACCGACGACGAAATCGCCCATACTCGCCGCCTGTGGTCCCGCGAACGCTGCCGCAGGCGACGCCCCCGTGTTCGTCACCGCCGACGCAACTCGATTTAAACACCCGGCGAGCGACCCAACCGCGACAGCACCGCCGGCTGCGAGGAGGTGACGGCGACTAATCATATTGTGTTGCACAGTATGTGGGTTGTCGGTAGGTCTTCCTGAGGTCATTATTCGGCTATTAAACGGGCTACACAATCATAAGCATAGATATGTTTCTAAAGCGGTGTTTCCCGTCGGAGGCGAATATCGAACTTCGAAATGCACTCTATGTCTTCCGAGGAATCTATTCTCTTATTGAAAACAATCGATACGCAAAATATGGTGCTTTTCTGCCACCTGAACAAGGTCGAGCAGCGCGAGAGTCGCTGAACGGAGGCCGCTTTTTCACACCGGAGCATCGGTCGGACAACGGCTCGGCCGAGAGCATGACGCCCGTCTGACTCGAACTTATGTGCGCTGTCGTGGTATATGATATCTCGAATCATGATCCCAGACCTCCCCGTAGAGCGCGTGAATGGCCAGGAGGAGTGGAACTGGAACGAGCGACAGACAGCGAGGACGACACCCGATGCACCGGGTGACGCCACCAATCGACGGCCCGGCGGCAACAGCCGTGACGGTGCTCGTGAGCATTCCGTCACCGCTCGACGCCGGATCAAACAGCTTGAGTCCAAACTCGAACGAAAAGAGCAGGAGCGACAGCGCGTCATCGAGCAGTACGAACGGCTCCTCGCGAAGAAGAATCAACAGCTCGCAGAGCGGGCCCGGTCGAACACGGAACGGGAACGCCGGGTGACGGTTCGAGCCGTCCTCTCTCGGTACGTCGACGGTCGATAGTGAGTCGGGCGCGCCATCGTCGCAGACAGTCCTCACTCGCCGCCGTACCCGCGCTCAGCGACTCGGCGGGCGGCATCGCTCAGGCCTGACCCCCGCTGTCCCTCTTCGGCCCCGTCGTCGGCGTGACTATCGTTCTCACCGCCGCTCCCGCTGTTTGCGCTACTTCCGCTACTTCCGCTACTCCCGCTGCTCTCACCGGCGACCGCTGCCGTGTCCGAGTCGAGATTTGCGTCGGTTTCGGGACGCTCCGCGTCCTCTGGTGTGCGTCGCGCTGCGGGTGGGACGAACGCGGTCTCGACCGCGCGGACAATTTCTCCGACGCTCTCCGCGTCGAGCCGGTCGGCGTATGCCTCGCGGATCAGGTCGGGAACCGCGTAGGCGTACTGCCCCCGTCCGGCGTGCCGGATGATTCCGGCCCGTCGGATCGGGCGGTGGCGGCTGTAAGCATGCCCGGAATCGCCGTCGCCGCCGGCGTCGATGTGGGCCGCGACGGGGTCGCTGACGCCCTCGCGGCGGTAGTGACGAAGCATCGCCTGTGACAGTTCCGGCAGTGACTCGATACGGCTCCGAAGCTCCTCGATGACGGCCTCGCGGGTGCCGAGTTCGACGGCGTCGTCGAACCGGAGCGCGCTTTCGGCCACGTCCGCTCGCGTGACGGGGTCGACGTCGGAGGCGGAGGTGGAACGTGAACGCGCGTCGTCGACGACGGTAGCGGCGTCAACGATATCGGTGTCGGTGGCGTCGTCGTCTCCTTCGACCGGATCAGCGTCGTCCGCCTGTTCCTCCTCGGTGTCGTCCGGTTCGGTGTCGTCCACCGCCGCGGCACCGTCACCGTCCGTTTCGGCCGTTTCGGTCGTGTCGGTCGTGGCGGCCGTTTCGGCCACGACGCCGTCGGCGTCGTAGCTGGCGAGGTCGGCCTGATCGCGTCGCTTCGCGGACGCTACGGACCGCCCCCCACCGCCGCGGTAGGGGGCCTCGGCCTTGCCGAGCAGAGCCTGTGCGAACTGGTCGGCCATGTTGCTCAAGTCGCGAGCGTCCTCCAGTTCGCGTTCGAGCTGGGTGATCTGCTGGCGCTTCTTGTCGAGTTCCTGTCTAACGTCGGCGAGCTCGGACTCGTGGCGGGCCTTCTCGTCGGAGATGGACTGAAGCTCGCCGACGAGGTCGCTGGAGACCGACTTGAGCTCCGGGCGTTCGAAATCGTCGAGACCGGGGGTCGCGCCCGCGTCGAACGTCTGCTTGCGGTGGAACTGGATCCGGCGGATCGACTCGTCCCAGTCGGTCATGAGGAAGGCCTCGCCGTCGCCTAAATCCTCGACGGCGCTCGCGTACTTCGAGCCGAGGATGCGGCCGACGACCTTCGTGTCGTTGTCCCACGTGAGCCGGTGCCAGCAGAGCCAGTCGCACTGGGTGATGAAGTCCTTTTTCACGTCGGCAGGGCGCTGGCTGATCCCGACGATTCCCAGCCCGTGTTTCCGCCCGCGCTTGCCGACCTTGATCAGCATCTTGCCCGTCTCGTCCATGCCGCCGCCCTCCGGGATGTACTCGTGGCACTCCTCGACGACGAGGAGGAACGGCTTTTTGAGGCGTTTCTCTTTGGCGAACAGCTGTTTGACGACTTCGAGGAGGAGCTCGTTGGCGACGGACTCCTCGAGGTAGCCGGAGACGTCGAGGATGATCGGGACATTCTGCTCTAAGGCGAGGTTCGCGAGTTTCTCGGCGTGCTCGGGGGAGACGACGATGTCGCACTCCTCGTCGGCGCCGGCGTGGAGGATCTCGTACTCCTCTTTTAAACCGTAGTACTCTCCGTCGGTGTCGACGATCATCACGGGGAAGCCGTTGTCGAGGAGGTTCTCGATCACGACGGAGGCGGTGTTGCTCTTGCCGGACCCGCTTTTGCCGGTGATAAACGAACGACCGGTGAGCACGTCGACGACCGGAAGCTCCACCGGCGAGCCCGGTTCGACCGTCGCGTCGCCGCCGATCCCCTCGCTGACGTCTGCGACGTGGATCGTCTCCTGCTCGCTCATACACGTGACAGGAACCGCCCGCCTCATAAACTATCGGCTCGGGTGGTCGCCGTCGACGGGAGCGCGACGCGGCGAGGTGTTCGCCGCCCACAAGATGTATATCGTCTCCGGGAGACACCTCGGCCGTGAACACCGACAACACCCTCCTCAACGCGGTCATTGGCGCAGTCGCGACGTTTCTGCTCTCCTTTACCGGTATCTCGCCGATTCTCGGTGGCGCGCTCGCGGCCTACCTCGACGGCGGCGACACCACAAACGGACTTCGGGTCGGCGCGCTCTCTGGAGCGATCGCCTCCCTTCCGGTCGCCGCGTTCTTGGCGATAGCGATCCTGTTCCTCCCGTTCACCGGGGACCTCGGAATCGCGGTCGGCGGCTTCCTCTTCGTAGCCCTGATCGTGGCGCTCGCCGTCGGGTACACCGTCGCGCTGAGCGCGCTCGGCGGGATGCTCGGGTCGTACTTAAAAAGCGAGCTGTAGGTCGGTCGTCGCGGTCGTTTCGCGGTCGTCGTGTGCCCGTTGTGGGCTCGCAGCCGCAAGCCGTACCGCAGCCGTACCGCAGCCGTACCGCAGCCGTACCGCAACCGCACCTCACGCCTCCCCAGCCTCGCACTCGGGTTCGCGCCCGATGGGCGCTCACCGGAGCGCGCCGACCGCGAGTGCACTAACTGCGGGCTTTTCAACTAGACTATTTAAATAGGGTATTTAAATAAGTCCGAGGCGATCTCTAAAACTTCGCGCTCGGTCGCCGTCTCAGTGCTCGCCGCCGGTGCCGCGCCGGTCGGAGTCCAGGTCGATGTCGAGGTCGTCGAGCAACTCCTCGGCCTCCGCGCGCTTCTCCTGGTGGTCTTCGAGGAACTCGCGCATCAGCTCGGCGGCCTGTTCCTTGCAGCCGCCACAGAGCCGCTCGCCGTTCACGCACTCCGAGTAGACCGTCTTCGTCAATTCGTCGTCGTCGCCCGCGAGCAGGTAGGCGTACAGCTCGTACACCGGACACTCGTCCGCCTCGCCGCCCAGTTCGCGCTGTTCGGCGGCGGTGTCGCGCCCGCCGGTCGTCGCCGACCGGACCTTGTCGTACCCGTCCTCGGGATCGTCGAGCAGCGAGATATGGCTGGCCGGGACCGACGAGGACATCTTCCCGCCGGTGAGCCCGGTCATGAACCGGTGGTAGATCGAGGAGGGCTGACGGAAGCCGAACCCATCGTGGTCGATCTCGATGTCGCGCGCCAGCGCCTCGGCCTCCTCACGGGAGAGTTCGAACGCGTCGACGTGGCCCTCGAAAACGCGTTTCTCGCCGTCGACAGCCTCGATCAGCGCCTCGAACGCCTCCTCGGTGGCGTTACGGTCGAAGAAGCGCACGCGGGGGCGGAGCGGCTCCTTGCCTCCCGATCGGAGCTTATCGAGGGCGGTCGACTTGGCGGCGGCGAGGTCAGTGGCCTCCGAGTCGGTTTCCGGCGGCTCGTAGTCGGCGAGCCAGTCGGCGGCGTCTGCACACCGTACGTCGACCTCGGCGTCCTCGGCGTCTTCATCGCCGGCCGCGAGCGCATCGTAGGTGGCCCGCACCAGCTGGCGCTCGTCATCGTTCAGCTCGAAGGAGGCGAACGCCTCGGTCACCTTGAAGTAGCGCACGCGGGTCGCCAGGTCGCGGGTCAGGCGGACGTGCGGGTCCTGGTCCGGACCGACCGGGATCACCGTAGGCTTCGGCTCGTCGACGAGCTGCGGGTAGAGGATGTCCGCGGTCTGGGTGATCACGCTCTGCATATGTGAGATGTTGGTCTCGCCGTCGAAGCCGTAGATCGCCTCGAACTCCGAGAAGTTCGCCTTCGAGCCGAGTTCGAACCCCAGATCCTGGACTGCGCGGTTGTCGGACTGTCGGTACAGATCGCCCTCCTCGGCGTCGAACCCCAGCGCGAGCAGCGAGAGGAGGTAGTTGCGGGCGTGCTCGTCGATCTCGCTCCACGACATCCCCCGGGCGGAGTGGGCTTCGAGGTCGGCGATCAGCCCGAACGCGTCGCCGCCCTGCTCTTGGTGCCAGATCAGCTCGTCGAAGACGAGCTTGTGGCCGATGTGCGGGTCGCCGGTGGGCATGAATCCCGAGAGGGCCGCAAAGGGCTCGTCGTTCGCCATCGCCTCGACGACCGCGTCGTACTCGCGGTGCCCGAAGATGACGCCGCGGCGCATCAGGTAGTGCGGGTCGATCACGTCGCCGGCGACGTCGTCGAACGCCTCGATGCCGAACTCCTCAAAGAGATCCGCGTAATCGCCGACCGACGCCGACCCCCACGGGTCAAGCGCGACGTCCTCGGTCGGTCCGTCGGACGGCTCCGTCCCGCCGTCGGCGCGGGGCACGTCTCGGTCCCCGGCAGTCGCCTCGTCGGGAGCCGCCGCACCCTGCGCCGTCTCGTTGGGGGTGTCCTCGTTCATACGTTCTCTCCCGTCGGTCGACGCAAAAACCGTTCGCTTGCGGGGGAGCCGTTGACACGCCGTCGCGCGCCGCCGGGGACGCCGAAGACGCTACGGCCGCCGCGAACGCCGCAGCGAGCGAGGCCCTATTTAAACGCCGCGGCCCTGCAGCCGCTCTTCCTCGGGGATGTCGGCGTTCGACTGCCCCTTCATCCCCTTGCCGATCCCGGAGGCGATCTCCGCCAGCGCGTCGGGGTCGTCCCAGTTGTTGACGGCCTCGACGATCGCCTCGCCCATCTGGACGGGGTCCTCCGCGCCGAAGATCCCGGAGCCGACGAAGATCCCGTCACAGCCGTGGTACATCATGAGCGCGGCGTCCGCGGGCGTCGCGATCCCGCCGGCCGCGAAGTTGACGACCGGGAGCCGCCCGGCGTCCGCGGTCTCGTGGACGAGGTCGCGGGGAGCGCCGTGCTCGCGAGCCCACTTCTCGCGCTCCTCGTGGTTCAGGCCGGTGAGCGTCCGGATCTGGGTTTTGATGGTGCGCTGGTGTTTGACCGCCTGGTTGACGTCGCCGGTGCCGGCCTCGCCCTTCGTCCGGATCATGGCCGCGCCCTCGCGGATCCGCCGAAGCGCCTCGGGGAGGTCGCGGGCGCCGCAGACGAACGGCGACGCGAAGTCGCGCTTGTCGGTGTGGTACTCGTCGTCGGCGGGCGTGAGCACCTCCGACTCGTCGATCATGTCGACGCCGAGCGACTCCAGGATCTCCGCCTCCTTGCGATGGCCGATCCGGGACTTGCCCATCACCGGGATCGACACCTCGTCGATGATCTCGGTGACGTTGCCGGGGTCGGGCATCCGCGCGACGCCGCCGCGCTTGCGGATGTCGGCCGGGACGGCCTCCAGCGCCATCACCGCGACCGCGCCGGCGTCCTCGGCGATCCGGGCCTGTTCGCGGGTGACGACGTCCATGATGACGCCCCCTTTCTGCATCTGCGCGAAGCCGCGCTTGACCAGTTCGGTCCCCCGTTTCAGCTCTTCGAGATCCGTGGCCTCTGCCATGTTCGATCGGTGGCGTGCCGCCCACTTAACGGGTGGCTTTCGTCCGGGTATCGGCGATTGAGGCGGCGTTCACCGGAGACCTGATTTCCCCTGCTCTCGCCACCCGACTCGACCCACCGCAACGGAAAAGCCCCTCGCCGTCGACACCTCGAGCATGACCAGCGGAGCCATCCTCGCCGGCGGCCGCTCGACGCGCTTCGGAGACGCCGACAAGTCGGTCGTCGACCTCGGCGGTGTCCCCATGATCCGGCGCGTCGCGAACCGACTCGCCGGAGAGGACGACCCCGTTCCGCCGGGCGCGGCGCGCGCATCTGGCGGCGAACCCGTCGTCGACGACCTCGTGATCAACTGTCGGCCCGATCAGCGGGACGCGATCGCAACCGCGCTCGACGGCCTGCCGTTGCCCGTCCGGTGGGCGCTCGACGCCGAACCGGACCGCGGTCCGGTAGCTGGGATCCGAAACGCCTGCCGGGCGGCCCCCGGCGACTACGTCGCCGTCGTCGCCTGTGATATGCCGTTCGCGGACCCGTCGTTCCTCGCGACGCTCGTGACGGACGCCGCGGGACACGACGCCGCGGTCCCGCAGCTCGACGATCGGTGGTTCCAGACAACGCAGGCGGTCTACCGCTCCGGTGCGATGGCAGCTGCCTGCGACCACGCGCTGGCTCGCGGCGACCGGAAAATACTGGCGCCGCTCGATGAACTCGACCGGGTCGTCGTCGACGACGCGTCGATTCGGGAGCGCACGACGCCGCGCACGTTCACGAACGTCAACACCCGCGAGGAACTGGCAGAGGCGGCGTCGGTCATCGCCGACGCGGTTCGAGACACCTGACCGGAGTTCGATCCGCCTCATGAGGCCCCGGAACGCCCTCACCGTTTGAGCAGGTCGTACGCCTCGGTGAGCTCTTTGAATGCCGCTTCGTCGCCGTCCTCGCCATCCGGGTGGAGCCGCTTCGCTCGTTCGCGGTAGGTCGACCGGATCGCGTCCTGACCGGCGGTTCGGTCCAACCCGAGCGTCTCGTACGCCTCCCGTTCGGTCATCCCGCTCGTCGAGGGGGCGCGATCGCGAGGATCGCGCGGGTCGCGGCCACCGAACCCGTTCGCAGTCCCGTGCGCGCCGAACCCTCCTCTGGCCCCGTCTGCACCGAACCCGCCGTCTGTGGCGCCGCTGCCCGTGCCGGCCGACCGGTATGCGCTTCGTCGGTGCTCCGCCGCCCGGGCGCGCTGTCTCGCACGCCGGTGTTCGGCCGGCCCGACCTGTGCGGCCTCCCGTCGGACGCGGTCCCGGAGCCGTCCGCTGGCGTGGTACCAGAGGAAGTACGCGACGACACCGAAGGGGACGGCGAGGACCAGAAGCACCGGAGAGACAACGACCCCGGCGACGGCGAGGAGCGCCGTCAGCCCGATGAACGTCGCGGCCAAGCCGACGATGATCGCTCGATTCGTCACGACCGTGATCGGGGCGCCAGCGTTGTAAGCGTCTCGCCGGGGGGCGGCCGGAAGTTCGATCTCGGCCGGGACCGAGTTCGAGTTCTCGGCCGCCTCCGCACGGTTTATCCCCGCGGGCGACCGGATCCGTGGTATGCCAACGGCGGACCGAGAGACGGTGACGGGGCTGCCGCCCGGGATCGCCGCCGCCCGCGAGGAGCTGACGCCGATGCTCTCGCAGTACGCGGACCTGTGTGCGGCCCACGAGGACGCGCTCGTGTTGTTCCAGGTCGGCGACTTCTACGAGGCGTTCTGCGAGGCGGCCGCGGCGGTCGCCCGCGTCTGCGAAGTGACGCTGACGGAGCGCTCCGACTCGACCGGCGACTACCCGATGGCGGGCGTCCCCATCGACAACGCCGCGCCGTACCTCGAATCGCTGCTCAACGCCGGCTACCGCGTCGCGCTCGCCGACCAGGTCGAAGACGCCGACCAGGCCTCGGGGCTCGTCGACCGGGCGGTCACCGAGGTGATCACGCCCGGAACGGTCGTCGAAGACGACTTGCTGGACGCGGGCACGACGAACTACGTCGCGGCGGTGGCGGCCGGTGAGGACGAAGCGAACCCCAACGGCTCCGTCGGTCTCGCCGCCGTCGACGTCTCCACGGGCGAGTGTCTCGTCACCGCCGGCGACCGCGACGCGATCGCCGAGGAGCTCGACCGTGTCGCCCCCGCGGAGCTGATCGCCGGACCCGACGCGCCCGACTTCGCGCCCGCGGACGCCGAGCGCGGCTGGACCACCCACGAGTACGACGCGGACGTCTTCGACCGACGCGCGGCGACCGAGCGGCTCTCGTCGTACCTCGCCGCCCCGGAGCGGCGGTTCGACGCGGACGCCGAGCTCCGGGCGGCCGGCGCCGTGCTCGCGTACGCGGAGTACACCCAGGGCGACGACGGACCGCTCTCGTACGTCACCCGGATCCGACGGTACGACCCCCGCGACCGGCTCCGACTCGACGCGGCCGCCCAGCGCAGCCTGGAGTTGTTCGAGAACCGCGGGCTCGGCGCGAGCGACACCCTGTTCGACGCCCTCGACGAGACGAACTGCGCGCTCGGCCGACGCTGTCTGGAGCGGTGGCTCCGGCGCCCCCTCGTCGACGCCGAGGCGATCCGGAGCCGTCACGACGCGGTCGACGAGTTAGCCGCCCGAAGCCTCGTCCGCGGGGGCGTCGCCGAGGCGTTGTCGACCGCTTACGACCTCGAACGCCTCGTCGGGCGGATCTCCCGCGGCCGCGCCGACGCCCGCGACCTCCGGTCGCTGCACGCGACGCTCGCGGTCGTCCCGGAGCTGAAGGCGACCTTGGCGGGGGCAGAGAGCGAGACCCCGGAGGGCGTCACCGCCGACCAACCCCGCACCGATCACCTCCGCGACCTCCGAGACCGCCTCGACGAGCTCGTCGATGTCCGCGAGCTGATCGACGAGGCCATTGCCGTCACGCCCCCGCCCGAGATCACCGATGGCGGCGTGATCCGGGACGGATTCGACGACGACCTCGACGCCCTCCGCGCGACCGAGCGCGAGGGGCGCGAGTGGGTCGCCGACCTGGAGGCGACAGAACGTGAGCGCACCGGGATCGACTCGCTGTCGGTGGGGCACAACCAGGTCCACGGCTACTACATCGAGGTGACCGACGCCAACGCGGACCGGGTCCCGGACGACTACCGTCGGCGACAGACGCTCAAGAACAGCGAGCGGTACGTCACCCCCGAGCTGAAAGAGCGCGAAGAGGAGATCGTCGGCGCCGCCGAGCGCGCGGACGCCCTGGAGTACGATCGGTTCGTCGACGTCCGCGAGCGCGTGGCCGACGAGACCGAACGGATCCAGGGACTCGCGGAGGCGCTCGCCGAACTCGACGCCCTCTGCTCGCTCGCGACCGTCGCCGTCGACGGCGACTACGTCCGCCCGGAGATCGTCGACGATGCGGACGCAGGCGTCGAGATCGAGGGTGGTCGCCACCCAGTCGTCGAGCGCGGGTCGCCCTCGTTCGTTCCCAACGACGCGTCCCTCCCCCGCGGCTCGATCGCGGTGATCACGGGGCCGAACATGAGCGGGAAATCGACGTACATGCGGTCGGTCGCGGTCGCGGTCGTGCTCGCACAGACCGGCTCGTTCGTGCCCGCGCAGGCCGCCACCCTCCCCGTCTTCGACCGGCTGTTCACCCGCGTCGGCGCCTCCGACGACATCGCCGGCGGGCAGTCGACGTTCATGCGTGAGATGAGCGAGCTGACGGAGATCCTCCACGACGCGGGCTCCGACTCGCTCGTGCTCCTCGACGAAATCGGTCGCGGCACCGCCACGACCGACGGGCGCGCTATCGCCCGCGCCGCCGTCGAGTTCATCCACGACGAGTTAGGCGCGACGACTCTCTTTGCTACCCACTACCACGAACTCACCGACCTCGCGGCCGAGCGTGAGCGCGTCTTCAACCTCCATTTCACCGCCACCCGCGAGAACGGCGACGTGACGTTCCTCCACCGGATCGTTCCCGGCGCCTCCTCCTCGTCGTACGGCGTCGAGGTCGCCGAGCTGGCCGGGGTTCCGGCGCCCGTCGTCGACCGGTCGCGATCGCTGGTTTCAGGAGCCGGTGAGCCGGGTGACGGCGATGCAACCAGTGGTTCCGACGCGACCGTCGACCCGGCGGGCCGCGATGAGGCTGACGACCTCGGTGACGCCGACGCTGACGCCCGTGATCTCGGCGTTCGATCCGCCGACGAGACGCTCGACCCCGAATCCGGTCTCGCGGCCATACTCCGCGACATCGACCTCGCAAGGATGACCCCGATCGAGGCGCTGAACGCCCTGCACGACCTCCAGTCGAGGATCGACGATGGGGAGTGACGAAGCGGCCGCCCGCGTTCGCCGGCTCGACCCCGCCACCGTTGATCGGATCGCGGCCGGCGAGGTGGTCACCCGGCCGGCGCGGGTCGTCGCGGAACTGATCGACAACGCGCTCGACGCCGGCGCGTCTCGCGTCGAGATCGCGGTCGACGGGGACGGGACCGATCGGATCCGCGTCGCCGACGACGGGCGCGGGATGAGCCGAACCGACGCGCGCCGCGCGGTCGAGCGACACGCGACGAGCAAACTGGCCCCCGACGGCGACCCGGTCGGGGTCAAGTCGCTCGGCTTCCGCGGGGAGGCGCTGGCCGCGATCGCCGACGCCGCGCGCCTCGAACTCGTCACGAGCGACGGCGGACCGATCGGTACGCGGGTCGTCGTAGACGGAACGGCAACCACCGGAAGCGCGACCGTCTCGGGCGACGGCGGTGACGGTAGCGACGGCGACGGCGACAGCGGCGACGACAGTGACAGCGGTGATCCGACCGTCTCCGACGCCGGGCGCGCCCGCGGCACCACGGTGACCGTCGAGGACCTCTTCGCGACCCGCCCGGCCCGGCGCGAGTCGCTCGCGGGCGCCGCCGCCGAGTTCGCGCGGCTTTCGCGAGTCGTCGCCGACTACGCGCTCGCGGCCCCCGAGGTCGCGTTCACGCTCGAGCACGACGGCTCGACGACGCTCTCAACGCCTGGAACCGGCGTCACGGACGCCCTGCTGGGCGTGTACGACCGAGAGACGGCGAGCCGATCGACGGTCTTGGACGCGAGCGTCGACGGCGAGACGGCTCCCGACGAGACGACACCCGGCGACGCCGGTGGTGGCGGGACCGACGCCGGCGAGTCGGTGTCGGTGGCCGTCTCCGGCGCCCTCGCGTATCCCTCGATCACTCGGGCCTCGCGCGATCACGTTCGGATCGCGGTGAACGGCCGGCCGGTCCGGAACGATCGGCTCGCGGCCGCGGTCCGGGCCGGGTACGGGCGGCTGCTTCCCGACGGTCGGGAGCCGGTCGCCGCGGTCGCCGTCGCGGTCCCACCGGAACGAGTGGACCCGAACGTCCACCCGGCGAAACGCGAGGTCGGGCTCCGCGACCGCGAGGCGGTGGCCGCGGCCGTCGAGGCCGCCGTCGGCGATGCGCTCACCGGCGCCGACCTGCGCCGGAAGGCGTCCGTCGACACTGACCTGGAGTCAGCGCTTGACCCGGTCGGCGTGGCGGACGGGAGCCGCTCCGCGACCTTCGCGGACGCGGAGCCGATCGGCGTGTTCCGCGACCTCTACCTCCTCGTCGAGGCGGGCGACGAGCTGCTCGTGATCGACAGTCACGCCGCCCACGAGCGGGTGAACTACGAGCGGCTCGCCCGAGCATTCGACGGCGAGCCGGTCCCGACCGCCGCCCTCGACCCGCCGGCGACGGTGTCGCTATCGGTGCCCGAGGCGGCAGCGGCCGAGGCGCACGCCGCCGACCTCGCCGCGCTCGGGTTCGAGACGGAGCCGTTCGGCGGCGGGACAGTTCGACTCCGGACTGTTCCGGCCCCCTTTGGACGCGCGGCCGACGCCGAGGCGTTCCGCGACGCGCTCGCGGCGCTGTCGAAGGGGGAGCCGCCGCGGGACGCGCGCGAAGCGCTGCTCGCCGATCTGGCGTGTCACCCGTCGGTGAAGCGCGGGGACCTCGACAATCTTGACCGTGACGCGCATCGTTCGCTGCTCGATCGGCTGGGTGAGTGCGAGCGGCCGTACGCGTGTCCGCACGGTCGGCCGACGGTGCTCTCCCTCGACGAGGCGACGTTCGCGGCGGGGTTCGAACGGGATCGGTGAACTGGGCGGGAGAATCGCACAAGCGGTGAGTCGCGCAAGAAACGAGTTGGGAGCCGCGAGTTGCCAGCGCGGTCGGCGTCAACCGGTGTCAGTCGCCGCCGCTCGGCCGGCTTCCGGGGGGAGTATCGAGCCGCTCGACGTGCTCGACCGAGTCGTCGTCAGCGGCCGTCTCGGGCGGGTGCGTCACCGTCCGCTGCGGGTACGGGATGGAGATACCGGCGTTCGCGAACCGGCGCTGGATCTCCTCGACGGCGGTCGCTTTCGACCGCCAGCGCGCCTGCGGCGTCGGCGGGTCGATCCAAAAGCGGAGATCGAGGAGGATCGCAGAATCGCCGAATGCGGAGGGGATCACGTACGGCTTCGGGTTGTTCGCGACGGTGTCAATTCCTTCCAGCACGTCCTCGGCGATCTCGCTGGCGCGGTTCGGGTCGTCGTCGTAGCCGATACCGACCTCCATGTGAATTCGGAGCCGCCCCTCCCGGCTTCGGTTGGTGATAGCCTGGTTGGTGACGAGGTCGTTCGGCACCACGACGTACTCGCCGTCGAAGTTCCGCATGTGGGTGTTCATGATCGTGATTTCGGTGACGAACCCCTCCTGATCGCCGATCTCAACCCAGTCACCGATCTCGAAGGGGCGCGCGAACATCAACACGAAGCCGGCGATGAGCGACCCGAGGGTCTGTCTGGCGGCCATCCCGAGGACGATTCCGAGGAATCCGGCACCGACGAGGAGCCCACCGAGGTTCACGCCCCAGATGCCGAGGACGGTGAGCCCGGCGACGACGAGCAGTCCGACTTGCATGATCCGGGTGAGTAGCTGCTCTTGGTGCGCCGTGATGCGGTCGCTGTCGTCCGACAGCGCCGAGACGTACGCTTCCAGCAGGTCACTTGCAATGTAGGCGCCCCCCAAAAGGAGTCCGGAGAGCACGATCTGTGCGCCGACCGTCATCGCGTTCTCCGCGACGGGCAGCATCGCGACGACGAGCGCGAACTGCCCCCACAGCGTCAGGATCGCGGCGACAGCGAGTGAGAACAGCGCTATCTGGAGAATGCCGACGATCAGTCGCAGCCCGAACGAGAGTGGGACGGCCTCCCGGAGGGTCGCGATCGAGTGCTCGCCGCGGCCGTCGAGGAACCGCTCCAGCCAGCGGGACGCAGTACGTTCGCCGACATGCACGGCGCGTGGGAGCAAGAGCCAACCGACCGCGACCGTCGCGAGGAGGATACCGAGTGTCACGACGAGGCGCACCTCGGTCGTCGTGACGCCGCTCAAGAGCGCGTTGAACTGCGGTCCGAGTTGCGCGATCACGCTCCGAACGTTCGCCGTCGCAGGGATAAAACGTCCGCCCCAGCTATCGGTTTGGAGAATGACAGCCCGTCGACCCGCCTACCGGCCGCGCCGAAGCTCCTCGATCAACTGTTCGATGAGCATGGACTGCCGATCGAGCCGGTCGGACTGCGCTTCGACCGTGCTACGGAGCGCGGCGACCTCCGTCGCGAGGTCCTCGCCCTCGACGCCGGCGCTCTCGAAGGGTGAGCCGTCGAAGGAGTTGTCGCCTGTCGGCGCCGCCGACTCGTCGACCGAGTGGTCGGCGTCGCCATCGCGGTCAGCGTCGGTGTCGACAGCGGTCGCCTTCGCCATGCTCGCGTCGGCTCCGCGGATGATATCGTCATCCGACGTGTCCAAGGCCGTCGTCTCTGCCTCCCCCGTCGCCCCCATCGACCCCGTCGACGCGGCGCCTTCGGGTCCGGTGTCGTCCGTGACGGTCGTGGTCGCGTCCCTCGATGTCGGTGGCGCTGCGTCCTCGATGTCGGCCGAGAGCGGGTCCGCATCGTCGCGGTCGGAGGGATCGGCACCTTCGGGTCCGGAGCCATCGCGGTCGACATCATTCACGGCCCGAGAGTCGGACTCTATCGCTGCGGCCGAGGCCGGTTCGCGCTCCGGCTCCGCCGCCGTGTCGGCCTCTGCGTCGGCCCCTGTGCCGGCCTCTGTGCCGGCCTCCGCTTCGGCCTCCGCATCGGCGACGGGCGAAGCCGACAGCGGGTCCGGCCCCTCGCCGAAGTCGGTGGTGCCGCCGGTGGTCGCCGTCGCGTCGCCGGCTCCGCCTTCGTCGGCCGCGACCGTCACTCGGAACTCTTCGAGGCTGTCGACATCGTGGAACGCGCACACGGCGTCGACGAGAGTCTCCCGGACCGCGCGGGCCGACTCGTTGGGGGCTTTGAAGCGCTCCGAGCGCCCGCCGTGCGCGAGCACGACGGCGGTCGCGACGGTCCCCTCCTCGAAGTCGAGGTCCGTGAGGTCGGCGTAGGGAAACTCCTCGAACTCCTCGTCCCAGACGGCCGACCCGACGTGTTTGACGAGCCGGTCGCTGGTGACGACGAGGGTGAGGTCCGAAAAGCGGAACGTGCGGACGACCGACTCGCCCGGGTCGGTGACGCCCCGTGCCGACAGGACGCCGGCGAGGATCGGGTGAAGGACCTCGTCGGCGCGCTTGACTGGCACGGCGATGGTCTCGTCGCCGTCGAGGCCGTAGCCGAGGGTGAGTTTCGCCTTGCGGCGGCCGGTCGAGAGCGCGATGCGCTCGACGTCGTGGGAGTACGTGGCGACCGACTCGTCGGACAACAGCCCGTCGCCGCGATAGACGAGGGTTCGCGTCGGCGTGACCGCCAGGCGGTCGTCACCCCCGAGCGGGACCGTGGCGACGACGCTCTCGTCGCCGGCGGTCTCCGCGAGCAGTTCGGGAAGGCTCATATCGCGGCTATCCGCCCCGTCGGTGATAAATCCGCGGGGTCCGCCGGAGCCGCGCGGTCGCAGTGGTGTGGTTGTGGTGTGGTTGTGGCGTGGTTGTGGCGTGGTTGTGGCGTGGTTGTGGCGTGGTTGTGGCGTTGCAGATGCGGTTGACGAGTGCAGCACAGCGGATGCGGCGTCGAGGGGCCGAATACAGAATCTCGCGATCGATCGTCGCGGACCGTCGACCGCTCGCCAATCAGTCACCCCCCGAGGCCTGTCACCGACTCACAATCCTCCGACGGATGGGAAGCTTAAAGAGTTTCATCGCGGTACGGAAAGGTGAGGCCGGGTGGCTTAGCTGGACATAGCGCCGCACTCATAGGGTTCAGAGATTCGGTGCGGTGACGCCTTGGAAGCGTCCGCGTCCTTTCCGTGGCTCCGCCGAGCCTCGGACCTGGGACATGCGGAGATCGTGGGTTCGGAGCCCACCCCGGCCACTCTCCAATTTTCACCCCGAGAGGCGTCGATGTCCCGTCGCGGGTCGTGGCCTATTCCCCGAATACCCGAATACGGCGCCCCGTCCGAAACGCCTACGGACCCGCGACGCGACGGCCACCGTATGCACGCGCGTGACCTGATGAAGACGGACGTGAAGACGGTCGCCCCGGACGATGACGTCGCGGACGTGTTCAAGCGATTCGCCCGCTACGACTTCAGCGGATTCCCCGTCGTGGACGAGGACGACCGCGTAGTGGGCGTCATCACCGAGTCCGACCTCGTCGACCTGTTCCAACCGGACGACGAGACGCTGTGGATCCCGATCGGACTGCCGCCGTTCGTCGACACGCTCACCTATCAGGTGAAGCCGCCGTGGGCCGACCTCGATCTGGGCGTGGACATGGTCCGCAACGCGGACCGCCCCATCTCCGACGTGATGAGCACCGATGTCGCGACGGTCACGCCCGACACGGACGTGGCGGTGGTACTCGATCTGCTCACCGGCGACGATCCGAACATCAATCGGGTCCCCGTCGTCGACGCCGACGATCGACTCGTCGGCATCATCGCCCGACAGGACGTGATCCGGGCGTTCCGAGACAAGCGGCTGGCGTGAGGATCTGTGGTGCGTGGAACGGGAGCGAAGTCTACGCAGCTCGTTTATAAGTGATCGGCGGTACGCCGGCGGAGAGCGCTTTTAAACCACAGTCGCGACGGCTCGCGCTGTCCGTTTGAATCTCACCTCGCATCGCAACCGCAACTGCCCCGCAGGCGCCCCGAAACTGCCCCGCAGCCGCCCCGAAACTGCCCCGCAGCCGCCCCGAAACTGCCCCGCAACCGCAGGCACCCCGCAGCCGCCCCGCAACCGCCCCGCAACCGCACCTCACGCCTCCCCAACCTCGTCAGTCGTCCTCCGCTTCGCTCCGGACGACTGACTCCCTCGCGCGCTCGCTCGCGGCCTGCCGGCCGCTCACGGCGCGCGCCACCGCACGACCTCATTCAGTTATAACGGATCGATTTATAACTGATCGTCGCTGTCGCGGTTCGAGTCATCCCCGAACCAGAAGTCGATCGCGGACCGCTTCGCTCAGGGATCGACCCGCACCAGCCACGCGTCCGGGTCCTCGATCTCCGCGCCCGTCGGAAGGTTCTCGGGGCGCTCCCAGACGGTTCCGGCGGCCTCGATCCCGCGGGCGTCGGCGACGTGTCGGAAGAAGGCGGCGCCGCGCTCGTACTGCCGCCGTTTTAGGTTGAGACCGAGCAGACGGCTCGCGAGCCGCCGGATCGGCCCGCCGCCGCCGCGCCGCTCGTCGAGCTTGCGACGCAGGTCGTCGTACTCGTCGTCGAACGCGCGGTCCATCAGCACTTCCGCGTAGCCCTCGACCGCCGTCATCGCCGCCTGTAGCTCCGCGAACGACTCGCGGTCCAGGTCAGCGACCGTCAGCCGTCCGCTCGTCAGCCCGTCGACCCCGCGCTCGACTCGCGATTCGAGGTACTCCGGGAGCCACGGCGCCGCGCCGAACTCCGCCGCGTGGGTGACCTCGTGGAACGCGATCCACCGCCTGAATCGCGGGTAGTCGACGTCGAGCGACGCCGCGACGGCGACGATGTTCGGGTGGACGAAGTAGAGCCCGTGGGCCGCGTCGGGTTCGTCGGCGAGCAGCAACGGGTCGTACTGGCCCAGCACGTTCCGGGCGAGAAAGCCGAGCGCGAACGCCATCGATCCCGTGTTGGCGACCCGCGAGAGGTCCTGTGAGACGGTGAACACGGGGTTCGACGGCCCGCCGGTCGGTTCCACGATCGGCCCGCCAAGCACACCCTCGTCGCTGCCGACCGCGGTTTCGTCACCGCCGGCCGCGGCCGCCTCGACGGGCGCCATCACGTTCCGGAACGTGTCGACGCTCGCGTCGATCCAGTGGTGGCGGTTCTGCACCTCGATCACGTCCGGTACGTCGAACTCGATGCCAGCGACGCTGCGAAGCCGACTGCGCGCGTCTCGCACGTCGACCGCGTATCCCTCGCGCTCCGCGGGGGTGAGTGCGAGCGAGCCGGGGTCGGTGCTCGCCTTCGCGGCCGCCGCGGCCCGATCCCAGTCGACGACGCCGGGGCCGGACGCCTCGGAGACCGCGCGGAGGCTTCGGAGAATGTCCATACCGGATCGACGGGTGTCGCACTCAAATCCCTTGTGTCGGTCTGCGGGCCGGTCACTCGTCGCCGGCGATCCCGGACGGGCTCTTCTCGTCACGGCCAAGGAACTTCGCCGCGGCGAACCCGAGGGCGGTGGCCACCCCGGCGACCAGCAGGGCCATGCCGACGGACGCGGCTGGGCAACCGCAGCTGTCGTCGTCCTCGTCGTAGTCGGTGGCGTCACCGTTCGATCCCTCGCTGCTCGATCCGTCGCCCGTGATGCCGTTGTCCGCGACGCCGTCGCCTGCGTCGCCGTTTGTTGTTCCCGCCGCCGCAGCCGTCTCGTTCGGTTTGACGACGAGGCCGAGCGGCCCGATATCGATGTCGCCGTCGCCCAGGGTGATCTTGAGCAGCGTGAATGATATGTCACTCATGCGCCACTATTTAGGCGCCGATGGCTTATGGGTGACGGCGGGTGCCGGATCGGGAAGCCGAAACGGGCTACAGCACGGCGCCAAGTCCGTGATCGTCGCGTACCGGCTGTAGGCTTGTGGGCGTCCCTCCCGGTTCGGATCGGCGAGTTCTTACTCGCTCCCCGACAGACTCGCACATGAATGAGTCGCAGCGAGCGTTCCTCAACGAACTGCTCGCGACCGCCAGCCCGTCGGGGTTCGAGACCGCCAGCCAGCGCGTCTGGACCGCATACGTACGCGAGTTCGCCGACGATGTCTCGACCGACGCCTACGGCAACGCCGTCGCCGTTCACGAGGGCGACCCGGACGCACCCACGATCGCTTTCACGGGTCACGCCGATGAGATCGGATTCATCGTCCGCGACGTACTCGACGACGGCTTCCTCCGGATCGCCCGGATTGGTGGTCCCGACCGGACCGTTTCAAAAGGCCAACACGTGACGATACACGCCGACGAGCCCGTACAGGGCGTCGTCGGACAAACCGCGATCCACCTCCGGGACCAAACCGAAGACGAGTACGAGAAGATCGCATCGCAGTTCGTCGATATCGGCGCGACCGACGCCGACGAGGCCCGCGACCACGTCGAAATCGGCGACCCCGTCACCTTCACGACCGATGTCGAGGAGCTGGTCGGCGGCCGGATCGCCGCTCGGGGGATCGACAACCGAGCCGGTACGTGGGCGGCCGCCGAGGGGCTCCGCCGCGCGATCGCCGCCGACGTCGACGCCACCGTCTACGCCGTCTCGACCGTCCAGGAGGAGGTCGGCCTGCAGGGCGCTCGGATGGTCGGCGTCGACCTCGACGACGTGGACGCGTTCCTCACCGTCGACGTCACCCACGCGACCGACAACCCCGACGTCGACCGCGACCGTCGCGGTCCCGTCACACTCGGTGACGGTCCGGTGATCACCCGTGGCAGCGTGAACCATCCGGTGCTCGTTGACCGTGCACGAGCGGTAGCGACCGGCGCCGACATCGACGTGCAGCTGCAGGCCGCCGGCACCCGAACCGGAACCGACGCGGACGCCTTCTTCACGTCGTGCGGTGGCGTTCCGTCGCTCACCGTTGCGATCCCGAACCGGTACATGCACACGCCGGTGGAGGTCATCGACCTTGACGACCTCGATGCCGTCGCCGACCTGCTCGCCGCGATCGCCGATGACGCGGCCGACGCGAACGAGTTTGCCGTCGACGTGTGAGCCGTGGCGGGTGGCGACGACCGCCGCAGTCGGTGGTGACGATCCACGGTAAACCACGGCACGGCGGGGTCGAAACGGAACTGTTTTACAATCGCCTTTCATACCGATAGATGCGTCAAACAGACGTGCGCTCTGGTGGTGTAGTCCGGCCAATCATATTGCCCTCTCACGGCAATGACCTGGGTTCGAATCCCAGCCGGAGCATCCTTCCGTTTCAACACTTCTAACGACAGTTCTCAAACTCACTAACCCATTCATCTGTCCTACGGGGCAAATCGGACTCAACAGATCATTCGCGAATTCATGTCGCTCAAAATCAAAATTAAGCAAACAGTTACAACTTCAACAGATCGCTGACAATCCAACTTCTAATAAAAGCACCGTTTAAACCGGTCTGTTTCTTACTGTCGTACCTGAAGCGTATTTATGGAACTGCTCGATGACCTCGACGAACACGTGGGTGACGACAGAAAATCGGTAACCGAAGCGACGCAATCTGCGCTTCAATCCGCAAAACACTGGATATGCTTGATGAGATCGATAAGCGGCACGGACGAATTGACTCGGAGGAGACCGATTGAATGTTTTAACCAACAATCGATGGGACCAGAGTTCAGTGTTGGTTAAGATGTCAGCCTCATACGCTGGTCGTCTTCCCGCTAGTATCACCCGCCGCTGAAAGATCAATATGGCACGTGAACGCCCTAGCCGTGGAGTATAGCTACCTGCCGGACGATACGTGGTTCAAAATCTGATTTTGTTGTGAGCCGTCACCGCGTTGGTGTCGCTTCCTCAGGGATAGCGTACGGTTGGCCGCACCCGTGTATCTCTAATGTACAGCCGGGACAGGCGGTGTGCTTCTTGTGGCGATGCTCAACTGATTGTCGCTGTCGCTGTGGGTCTTCCTCCAAACGCCCCCGTAACTCGTCTGGTAGCTCGTTGAACTCTACAAGAGTGCTTCCGCAGACGGGACAGTCCATACTTCAAAATGATCGTCTACTCATATAGAAATGTTGATGGTCTGGGATCTCCCACGTTGAGAACGGTTCTCCGATCATGTTTCACCGGGTGATTGAGGGGCCGGCATACATCTAATCACACAGCGAGTGCGTCAGCACTCAGGATCTTGCTGTGCTTCTAGTCGATATGTACCGGCGTATCGTTAAGCAGCAATTCGAGTTGGTGAACGGTGTTACTGAGTGCGTGCGTGAATTCGGTGGAGTCCCATGTGTGGGTGTCTTCGGTGTCGGTGAAGTAGAGCGTGGCAGTCACGTCTCTTGTGGGGTCTTGTTGGGTGAGTGCGGCAGCGTATGCTTGCAGCTGTGGTTGATGATGCGCGGCTCGTTCGTTGAGAAACTCGTCGGTTGTCTTGGTTGATGGTTTCCGGTCGGTTTTGTAGTCGATGACGTGGTACGTGTCTGGTGTGACGATGAGGTGGTCGATAAATCCACTGACCGTCCCAGTGTTGAGGGAGAGTTCGATGTAGTACTCGTCGTGGGTTTGTTGAACGTCTAGCCTGCTGTGGAGGGTGTTGAGATCCCGGATCGCGGAGTCGGCGGTGGTTTCGATGGCGTCGTATGCTGAGTCGGGGTACGTGGCTTCGGTGAGGCCGGGTGTGCGGTCGTGTTGTTCTTGGATTGCCTGGTCGATGACGTGCCGGCGCTTATTTTCGGGTGGTCGGGTTTCGCAGAGCCGGTGGACGGCGTGGCCATAGATGGCGGCGGGGATGTCGCGGTTGTCTCGGGTTGTGGAGCCGCGTTCGTTAGCGCTGTCGGAATCATACGCTACAGGGGTGGCGGTGACCTGGTGTGTGTCGTTGTGGTGCTGGAGTTGGGCGGTGCCGGCGGGGATACGGCTCAGGTCGGATGCGGAGAGGGTGATCTCCCACGGGTGCTCGTACTCGTATGCAGACCGGTTTGTTGAGGCCGAGACGGGATCGGGACGGTAGTCGTACTGGTCGGTGTCTGGCGGGCAGCGAATCGTGATTTCACCGTGGTCGGTGTCGCCCTTGATTTCGTACGAGAGCGTGGCAGTGAACGAGTCGTCGGTTTCGAGGGCGTTCCAGTTCCGTATCGCATCATCGTCGCCGAACAGTGCTGGTTGGATCCAGTCGCGGTAGGTGCTCGGGTTGTCCGGGTCGGGTTGTTTGATCCCGGTGTCGTGGTCGTCATCGGCGGTGTGGCGGCCGGTGAGGATGAGGTGGTCTTCGGCGCGTGTGGCGGCGACGTAGAGGACGCGTTTTTCTTCGGCGTGCTCTTCGGCGCGTCGGCGGTCGCGGGCCACGTGCCGCATGAGCGTCGCATCTGTCCCTGTGTGGTCGTCAGTAGGAACGTTCAGGCCGAGGACGGGGCGGCGGTCACCGGCGATCGGGACGCGTTCGTACTCGATGCTGCCGTTGCTGAGACGGGCTTTGTCGTTGAAGCCTTTCCCGAGGCCGGGGACGACGACGACCGGGTACTCCTGGCCTTTCGCTTCGTGGACGGTCATGATACGGACACCGGTCGCGTCGGTGGCGTCGTTGGCTTCGGGTTCCTTCCGGCCTTGTTCAGCGTGGTTGGTGAGGCGCGTGGTGACGCGGTCGAGGCTGGGGACGCCGCTCGCGTCGAATTCACGGAGTGTGTCGCGGAGCTTGTCGACGTTGGCGAGTGCGGTGGTGCCGCGTTCGTCGGCGACGATCGCGGCGAGATACCCTGTTTCTTCGAGGATCCGGTCCGCAAGTGCGACCCAGCTGTCGGTTGTCGCTCCGGGTGTGTCGCCGGTGCCGGCGTACGCACGCCAGCGTTCGAGGTCTGCGACGACGGATGTCACGTCCGGGTCGTCGCTCGCTTGGAGGGAGTCCCACAGCGTGTCGCCTGGGTCGTGCGCGGTGGCGAGTTGCGTGTCGGTGAGGCCGCACAGCGGGGACCGGGCGGCGGCGTACAGTGCGATGTCGTCGGTCGGGTCGGCGAGCGCGTCGAGGAGTGCGGTGAACGCGCGGATCTCCGGCGTGTCGTAGAACCCTTCGCCTTTGATGACAGTGTACGGGATGTTTGCGCCGCGAAGCCCGCGCTCGTAGTCTTTGAGGTCGCTGCGAGACCGGATGAGCACAGCGATGTCGTCTGGTGTGACGGGACGCGTGTGTGAGTCAGTGTCGACGTCGTGGTCGGTGACGAGCGTCTCGTCGTTGAGTAGTTCGGCGATGCGGTTGGCGATGGCTACCGCTTCGATATCGGCCGGTTCGGATTCGGGAAGGTCAGCGAGGTCGTGGTCTGGGGAGAGATACCGGTTGCGGAGGTCGGTGTCGACTGGGACGGGAAGGTACTCGGTGATCGGGTCGAGTTCGGTTGGCGTGTCGCGCCCGGCGATGAGTGGAGCGCTCACGGCTTCGTATGGTTCGTCGTCGCCGTACGCGAATACGCGGTCGAACAGGCCGTTGATGGCGCGGAGTGTCTCAGGGAGGGTGCGGAAGTTCGTGGTGAGCGCTGGGTCGCAGACACTCGATCCGTTCGCGGTGTTCGCGGCGTGGATCGTGTCGGCGGCATCGTCGAAGACAGTGACGTCGGCGTCCCGGAACCGGTAGATGCTCTGTTTGATGTCACCGACGACACACACGTTGTCGGCGTTGAACGGGTCCGAATCGCTTGTGAGCGCTTGGACGAGTTGCCACTGCCGCGTGTTGGTGTCTTGGAATTCGTCGACCATGACGTACCAGAGGTCCTCGCGGAGGCGGGCGGTTGCGTCCGTGTCTGTGTCCGTCAGGAATGTGAGTGCGTGCCCGATCAGGTCGTTGTAGTCGAGCACTCCACGCTGCTGTTTCCGGTCGTCGTACTCGGCGAGCGCCGTGTCAGCGAGGTCGGCGAGCGCGATCAGGAGGTCGTGAGCGTCACGGTCGGGGTCGAGTGACGCGTCAATCGGCTGGGCGTCTGGTTCGAGCGCGTCAAGCACACCGTCCATCGCCTCGCGGAACCGTACTGCGGTTTGGCCGTCGCTCTCCCGGAACGACTTGTTCCCGTAGTACGTTCCGTCACTGTACCGGTCACCGTCACTGTTCGTGAGAATACTGCAGAGCGTGAGACACAGCGAGAGCCGCGTGATCGGAGACATGGCCTCGATGTCCCTACTGGTGAGGTCCTCGTAGAAATCAAGGATCTCGTTCCCGACACGTTTCATCGGGTTTGTTCCGAGCCTGTCGCTGACGTCGTCGTCGCCGTACAACTCGCGGAGGGTGTCGAGATCGTCACGGACGGCGTCGAGCAAGTGTTTCGGGTCGGCATCCAGCGGGTGGAGGTCGACGAGGTACGCCTCGTACGCGTCGGGGTCTTCCAGGGCACGAACCTCGTCGATCCAGTGGCTGGTCATGTCCGGTTCGGCGGTGAGCCCGGCGAGCACATCCACGAGTTTTGCTCGGCCGAACACGGAGGCGAGCACCTGCGTTTCCGGGGGGTCTGATTCGACGAGTTCGGTCACAACCGTCGTGCGGAGCTGCGCGGTTTCACCGGCTTCGAGCACGTCGAAGTCAGGGTCGACGGCGGGGTGCGTGACGGCGTACTCTTCGAGGATGCGGCTACAGAATCCGTGTGTGGTGTCGATGTACCCGGCTTCGACGCCGTCGGCGGCGGCGCGCCAGACTGCCCACCGGTCCGGGTCGTCGATGTCTGCGAGTCGGTCGCGGATCCGCTCGCGGATGGAGCGTTTCAGGTCTTCGGCGGCGCGGTCCGTGAACGTCGTGACGACGATCCGTTCGGGGAGGCGGCGCGCCGCTGCCGGGTCCGTGATTCGGTCGATGTTGTCCGGGACGCGGTACGCCGGTTCTCCGTCACTGGCGGTGAGGCTCTCCGGGCCGTCGAGGTGGGCTCGCAGGATCGTGAGGTACCGTTCGGTGAGTGTTGTCGTTTTCCCGGTCCCGGCACCGGCTTTCACGGTGACGTCTCGGTCGATTGTGCGGGCAGCGCGTTGCTGTGCGCGGGTGAGCGTGATCTCGTCGCCGGCGTCGCGTGGATCGTCAGTGTGCGTGTCGTCAGTCATGTGGTGTCCTCCGTGTCGAGGCCGGGGGCGTAGTGCGGGGTGTTCGTGTCGGTGAGATGTTGGTGAACGGCGTGTCTGCGGTGGTGGCGAACGTCGCACGCGTTGCGGTACGGGCAGTACTCGCACCCGGCGGTGTCAGGGTCGAGGACGGTCGGGTGGAACGACGCGTTGTCGACGGCGGTCGCAATCCGGTCGATCCGGTCGGGGACGGTGTCGTGGAGGAACTCGTTGAACTCGGTGCGCGTGTCGAACGCGAGCGATCGGTAGCGTCGCAGCGGGTCCGGGTCGTCCGTCCCCCAGTACGCGTGGGCGGCGTCTTCGTCACCGCCGATCGTGCCGTCGTGCGGGGAGACGGAACTCGTCGGAGTCACTTGGTAGTAGGACGCTCCGACGGGTTCGCCGTCGAGTGCGTCTTCGGCCATCAACAAGTACGCGGGGAGCTGAAAGGCGTGCCCGTCGATCGTGTCGCTCTCGCTGTTCGTGCTTCCTGTCTTGTAGTCCATGCCGACGAGCCCGCCGTCCGGCGTGATATCAACCCGGTCGATTTTCCCGCGGAGCTCAACGTCCGTCCCGGGGACGCGGACGGGGTCGTCCGAGATCACTTCGGGGCCGGGTTCGTCAGGGGTGAGGCCGACGTGCGCCTCGAAGTACGTCGGCGTCACGTCCCGGGGCGCGAGCTCGACTTCGGCACGGAGGAACCGTTTGAACAGCCCGGCCGCCGCATCTGGGTCGCCGTACCGGTTGTCCGAGACGTCCAGTCCGTCGAATAGCGCCGCGAGCCACGCGTCGTGGAACGCGGTCTCACGCGCGTCTAGCTCTGTAAGCCGCTCGGCCGCAACCGCGTACAGAGCCGTCTCTGCGTCCGGCAGCGCGTCCTCGGTGACATTCTCGTGGCCCGTCGCCCGCCACTCGCGGTAGAAGCGTTCGAGCACGTCGTGGACGTACGTCCCGACGTCAAGCGCGTCCGGCTCCACCGTGACCTCGTCATCCGGTTCGATATCGAGGACGTTCTTGAGGTAATACTTGAACCCGCAGTCGGCAAATGTCTCCAGGCGACTCGGACTATACGGTCTCCCTCCGTCCCGTAGATCCGCAACGACTGCCGGGTCAACATGCCCGTCGTACTCACCGACTGTATCGGCCGCACGTGCGGCGGCGACTGTCACGCCGCTTGCGAGCCGCTCCGACGCGTCCGCTCCCGGGACGTCAATATCGTACGTGTCGGTGTTCGCTGCGACAGCCGCGGGCGTGACAGCATTCGTATCAAGGGCAGTTGCGAGCGACCGGTGGATGTCCGTGTACGTCGCCGGTTCCGCGCGGTTGCTGTCACCGCGGTCCGCTTCCAGTTCGGTGACGCGTTCGAGTTCCAGTATCGTGTCGGCGAGGACGTACGGATCGCCGTTCGCATCCTGCTCGGATGCGGAGAACGTTACTGTCGCATCGGACGCGAGCAACTGCGCGAACGCGTACCGCGTTCCCGCGACAGGGTCTGCAGCCTCGAAGTCCGAATGCGCGTCGTTGAGCGGCCGCGCGAACGCTAAGCGGCGCGGGGGCGACGGCGTGTGCTCAGTCGTGAGTCCCGGTACAATCACGTGATCCATGTTGTTCCCTACCGCCTCGACCGGTGAGCACACGCGGACGCTGTTCGACTCTCGACCGATCGTCGTATCGATCGAGACTTGTTCGAGCGCGCGTCGCAGAGCCTCAATAGTCGTGTCCGCGTCGACAGCTCGTCGACTCGATGGGCGGAGCCCGGTCAGTGACGCACACACGTCGGCCGCGGCCGCAATCGCTTGTTGCTCCCGAGCCGTCACGTGGCGTGAGAACTCGATGCAGTCCGTGAGACTCGTTCCGTCGTCACTCGTCGGGATGTCGAGAGCGGCGAACAGCTCCTGACGAGCGGCGTCGAGATCGTCGTTGGTGACGAACTGGTCACACGCCGCGACGGCGTCTCGGACCAGGTTCTCGTCGGTCGCATTCACATGGTCAGCGAGCACAGAGACCCGCGTTGACTCCAGCAACTCGGCGGTCCGAAGCACCCGGCGAGTGCACTCTCGCTGACCGGGGTACACGAGCGGGTTCGACAGCAGCTGGACGAGCGGCGCCTGTCGGTCTGGCTCCGTCCCGAGATCCATCACGGCCTCGAACAGCTTCCCAATCGACGTAGCGAAAAACGACTGCGACGATCCGAACGATATGGGCACGTCCGCGTCACGGAGTAGGTCTGCGAGTCGGTCACCGTACGTCTCCGCATCGAACGGCGCGACGGCGATCGCTTCCGGATTGACGCCCTCCCCGATTAGCGACCGCACCTCGCGCACGACAGCGCGTACCTCGCGTTGAACCGTTGCGTGCGTCTCGACGGACACGCCGGAGCCAACCGCGACTGACTCATCGCCCCCGTCGACATGCTGGTACAGAGATGCGGCCGCGGTTTCCCGCAATGTAGACGATCCTGTGTGTTCATCGGTTGCTGTCGCCGTGAACCCGAGATCCTCGTACCACTCGCAGATGCGGTGTACGGCGTCGTCCGCGCCGTTCGGCTCGCCGCTTTCAGTTACGCGCGGTACCACCACCCCGGTGTCGAACGTGCCGGAAAGTAACCCAACCAGATCGCGTTCCAGTGGAGAGATCCTTTGGAACGAGCCGATGACCACTACGTCCGTCGCGGCGAGTTCGGCTTCCACGAGCTGCTGTCCAGCGTTGAGGACGTGCCGGAACCGTTCACTCCGGAACGTCTTCGCGTCGTCAAGCCCGTCACGACGCGCCTCATGAACGAGCGTGACGAACTGCGACAACACGCGCCCGAGCTCCGGAATCCCTTCCCGGGTGAGGCGCTGCTCGACATCATCCGCTGTGATCGCGTCCGCGAACTCCAGCAGCGTCAACAGCTCTTCAGCCTGTTCGATGAGCCCAACGGCAGGGTCATCCTCGGTGTACAACGGGTGGGTCGGATCGTCGATACGGGTAAGCGCTTCCTCGACGATCCACCGGCGCTCCGCGTCCGTGACGAACGTCGATGGTCCGGCGTACGTGTCTGCCTCGTACAGCGCGTCGACGAGCGTCCGAAACCCGTCAAGCCGTAGTTCTACACGCGACCCGTGGGCGTTCCACTGTTCAGCGACGACCGTATCGCTCACCGCCGGCGGTTCAAGATACAACACCGAGTGCGGCACGCCCGTAGCCCGGTCACCAGCCCACCGGAGTGCGGTAGCCCGACTGCGAGAGGGCGTCGATCCAGAGAACATCCGACGGATCGTCATTACGTTATCCTCTCGTGATCATCATGTGAAACTTGTGCTGTCCGAGTCGGTGTCTCCCAGGTGAGTTAGAGCCTGCTACAGATGTAGATCATGCCACCACTAATCTGTTGAGTGGTGCTCGGGGTTAGCGAATCTGACGATACCGTGGGGGTCACCGCTTCGGATACTCTACTTGCCGGCCGGCCTTCTTTGACGCATTTCAGCAGGTGATCGATGTCGGCACGAAACCGGGGACAGAGATCGAGTTGAACGTACCGTTCGTCGAGTGGTCGGAAAGAGAGGTCGTTGAGTGCGGATCGGAGTTCGGCGATCGACACTCAACCTATACGTGTGCGAGTCTGACTAGGGGCAGATGCGGTGGGATCCGCGAACCTCACTTCGACGACTCTCTAGGCTGGTGACTCCAATGGCGCTCACAGAAACACAGATACGCGAGTACGACCGTGGTGCGATGGACAGCGACGAGACTGAGACGGCGACGTTCGGAATCGGGTGTTTCTGGGGGCCAGACGCGCAGTTCGGAGCGATAGACGGTGTTGTTCGCACCCGCGTTGGCTACGCCGGGGGAACGAAACGCGACCCGACGTACCGCTCGTTAGGTGACCACACGGAAGTGTTCCAAGTCGAATTCGATCCGGGCACCATCGCGTATCGAGACCTGCTAGAAATGGTGTTCAATTCGCATAACCCGCAGCACCAGACCAGAAAGACACAGTATCAAAACGTGGTGTTGGTTGCGACGGCAGCCCAACAAGCGACACTCAATGAGTTCCTCACGACGCAGGGACTGACTGTCGATGGGATCGGAACGCGCGTCGAGCAGCTTTCACGATTCTACGTCGCTGAAGACTACCACCAAAAGTACAAGCTCCGATCTGTCAGTTCACTCATGGACACGTTTGAGGCGGCCGGATACGGCGACAACGAGTTGCGTGAGTCGCCGATCGCTGCCAAGCTGAACGGGTACGCTGCCGGACACGATGTGGCTGTTGCCGAGGAGCTTCCCGCCCGAGCGTGAAGTGACGCCGGTCGAAATTACGCCATACCACCCAACCAGTTTGACCAACCGCCACGTCAAGTAGAGTGGCACGGACCACATGATACCGGCCGAAATCAGGTTGCGATATCGGGGCCGACCACCGGTTGCGATGGAGTCACAGAGGAGACGACCACCAGGGCTATCTCAACTCCACAGCAACCGCTTGTGCGGAATTTGATGTCGAATGTTTTGTGGTAAATCTCTCTCGTTGCCATCGTATACACACGACGTGCTCTTTAGGACGGTGCGGCTCAGCCCTTAATAATGAGCGTGTCCGCCAAACGGTCTCCGAGACGCTGGTCGTGTCGTGAGTCCGCAATCAGGACGACACCGACAAGGATGAGAAGTAGCGAGCCTGCACCAATAATCTTGGCTATGTTTCGTACGATCGCTGAATACATCGAAATTGGTTTGCCGTTCATATTGACGACTCTGACACCCATCAGTCGTTTTCCGACTGTCTGTCCCCATCTCGCCTCTGAAATAATGTAGTACCCGACGAAGACGATTAAGAACAGGCTCGCGCCGAGCACATCGTTGAAGACTCCCGTAATAGCCGAAACTACAATCGCAAGTAAAAAGCTCACAACTATGTCGATAGCCCAAGCGAACCCGCGCGTGGCTACTGATGGGTACCGCACCCGATCAGGATACGGCCGCTCAAACTCCGATGAACGTTCCATACGTGCGATCTGTTCTTTACGTTATTGTAAGTCTAGTCATCGACATATACGAGACTTCTGGGTGAAGCTTGTCATACAACGCTAGTGGCGACCGAGGTGTTTGGATCGAACGTCAGCGCCGTCGGCGACTCGGTGACCGCCGCGAACTCGTCGCCGAACCGCTGGACGCCGATAACGGGGTTGTCAGGGAATGTTCCGTCGAGGATCTGTCGGAGCCGCGTCCAGAGCGGGCGGGCGGGGGGCGTTCCCGGAAACGGGGTCCGAACGCCGCTGTGCTCGCGTGCGAACGCGTAATCGCGGCTCTCGACGAACCGATTCGCATAGATCACCTTGCCGTCGCCGATCCGGAACCTGCGGAGCATCGCGAACGGGTCGAACCAGTGGCGTAGCTCCGTGTCGCCGGCCTCGAACTGTCCCGGGCCGTTGCCGATCAGATCGCCGGACAGCCAGTCGGGGAAG
>Ga0208138_100220_pt1 | contig 31851 bp, 21 predicted proteins | sample AntRauMetaRauer3_FD_184786 | JGI IMG/M metagenome (GOLD analysis project Ga0208138, IMG submission 184786) | Saline lake microbial communities from Rauer Lake, Antarctica, in enrichment culture - Antartic Rauer Lake 3 Metagenome Rauer3 (SPAdes)... ...
TGCTGGCGACATCGCGCCAGCAGGGACGCAATCCCTACGAGAAGCTCAAGCGCATTGTCCGAGACAACGAGATGATTTCACGGACTCACGCTGTGCCATCCGTCGAGTCCTCGGGGTAAACACATACCCTCGGACGAAAGGGTGTGACCTATTAGGATACCAGGTCCCTAGCGTCCAACTCTCCGTCCAGGTACTGCTTGCCTTCGCGCGTAATGTCGTAGACGCCGTTGCCGAGATGGACGAGCAGGCCGTAGGATACTAGCGTCTTGCACCGCTGATTGATGTGCTGTCGGGAGAACCGGACGCGATCGCTTTCAGCCATCTCCTTCGGCGTATCGGGCCCTTCCTCGGAGAGATGCTCCAGAATCCGGTCGTCGGCCCGCGACATCCAGTCGGCGTCGAATCGCATACTCGCTTCTGGTTGTGCCGACGCTATCGGCAACGCGCTAAGTCAACCATGGAATCTACTAGCAATCACAGATGACTCACAATCCTTTAGCCCCTGTGCGGTGAAGTCGAGAGGGAGTAGATGATCGACCAACCTCCATCGAGAGACGGCGATTCCGACGACCTTCTCCTCGACATCGTCGAGACGCTCGAGACCTGCGGCCTGGGTCGAGACGAGTATCAGCTTCAGGAGTATGTCGACGTCGACGCATTGGAGAACCTCGTCTCGCATTCCGGCGGCGATGTCGAGGTCAGAGTAACCGTCGAAGGGGTCTCCCTTTCTGTTTCGAAAGACGGTGTGTACGTTCTCAACGTTCGGTGACTCGTTTCACACGACACCGGCAATCGCCAGCAGTCCAACTGCAAGTAGAAGCGACGTCGCCACCGCGCCCACGACGAGGTACGTGTTCTCCAACGCCTTTCGGTGGAGCGGCATCGCCTCGTACTCCTCGCGGAACGCCTCGAGGTTCTCCTCGTCGTAGAAGTACTTCGTCTTCCAGGCGAACCGTTCGGTGACGGCACAACCGGTGCAGACCGGCGTACCTTCCAGCCGTTCCGTCTTTGTGTGACTGGAGCAGCTGATGGCCCCGCAGTTCTCGCAATACGTGAAGGTCTCGCTCGATCCGCTCGCGTCGCAATGAACACATCGATGAATTCCGTCTTCGACGGTCACTCGCGACGGGCCCGCCGCGAAGTATTCGAAGGGGTACGAGTAGGACTGGAGGTCTGTTGTCTGTCTAATCTCCGGCACGTAGACCGGTTCGATGGACTGGATCGAGATGTCCGAAAGGTTCGGCTCGCACTCCTTGTTGTAGGTAACGTTGTTGTCGCCGGTGTAGGTGACCGTCGTCGTGTACTGTCGCCGGAGGCGTTCGACTGCCCAGTCCTTGTACTCAGTTTCGGTCTGACCGAACCGACGCTCATCGAGTTCGTCGAAATCCTCCTCGAACCGCTCGGGCTCGAGGTCGACCGTCGCGTGGAGGTTGTCCTCGACGAGCGATGCGACGTCGGCGTCCGCGACGCTGGGCCGACCGCGGTCGGCGTGGAGGACGACGGTCGGCTGCTCGTGGGTCCGGTGGATGACGCCAACTGACGTCTCGAAGATGGCGCCAATCTGGGCCGAGATCGCCACGGCGGGTCGGAAGGTCACCGCCGCGTGAGGCTCGGGGAGGTCGATCTCGTCGATGTTCTCGACGTCGCGAAACGCCTCGACGACGGGTGCGTCGACGGAGGCCGATGGATCCGTCGGCCGGAGCGTTTCCTCACAGAGGATCTCGATGCGGCCGTTGTAGAGATCGAGCCCGATCTCGTCGGCGATCTCGCGGAGGTCCTCGCCGTCGATCAGTTCGATGGGGTGTGGGTCGTCGTTCTCGCGGAGTCGCTCCACGTATTCTCTGGCGGATCCCGTGAAGCGCCCCGTCGTCACGACCATCCCGCGCCTGGGCCCGTCGAAGTCGAACGTCGCGATGGCGGAGTGGAGTTTCTGGACGACGGGTCGACCGACGACGCCAGTGTGCTTACACTCGACGACGATGGCTCGCCGGGTACCGTCGACGACCTCCTCCATGAGCACGTCCCGGCCCTCGTCGGCCGTTCGGTCGGCCTGGCGGACGTTCTCGTAGCCGAGTTTGCGGAAGACGTCCTCCATGAGGTCCTCGAACTCGAACCCCGAGAGGTCGTCCAGGACGGCCATCTGACTACTGTGACATACCATTGTATAGACTCATAACAGTTTCCGCACCAATCCTGCAAGATCGACATGGAATTGAACAGAGCTCGGGAGAAGACGGTGAGTTCTCCCTGTAACTGTATCTGCCAACGGGGGAAATGCTATTGTTCTCCACGGATATCAACCGAGGGACGTGACACAAAGTCCACCAGACGACCTGGGGGCAGCACTTCGGACCCTGGAGCGACGGTGGTCGTCGATCAGGGACGAACCAGAGCCACCCCAGTCACTGATGAACGTCATCGAGTACGGGCTGGGGGACCAGCGGCGCGCTGAAGTATATATCAACAGGTTGCTCTGTTATCTCCTCGACCCAGAGCGGCCACACGGGATGGAGTCGGATTTTCTCCGTGCGTTTCTCGATGCCTTGCCCGCGGAGTGTGGATTCGACGAGGATACCTACGACCTGTCTCAGGTGCGCGTGAATGAACAGGTGCCAATCCATCCCGACGAGGAGGAGGACAGGTCGCCTGGCTACGCTGATCTCGTTCTCGATGTTCCGAACGAGTGGTTACTGCTGATCGAGTTGAAATTTGCTGCGGAAGAGACGGGAACCGAGTTCTACTGCCGAGCTCCGCGTATCGACGATCAGCAGGTTGCAGATTACGAGTCAGGGCGATACTACCTGTACCTTCACCGAGGCGACAAGCCCACCGCAAGTGGTGACTGTTTCGGCAACTGGACCTGGGAGGCATTCGTGGAAGAGCTTCTCGTCCCATTCGTCAGCCAACACTCGGCCTGCTACCCGCAACGGACCGTCACACAACTTCACGACCTCAGATACGACATCAGGGAGATTTCCGCAATGATCGATCGCCGAGACGTAGACGACGAAAAGATCGCACTGTACCTCGACCACGTCGACGCCATTGAAGACGTCAGTGCAGCGTTCGATGACGCATGGGAATCCTATAGTGAGCGCTGGGGTGAACGCCTCGCTGAATCCCTCGACACCGCGAACGACCGGGTTACCTGGACCCCGTCAGATGGATTTCCCGATGTCGAGATCGAACGGGTGGACGGCGAGAACGAACGCTGGATCTTCCGCTCGAACGGTGGTGACTGGCAACACTTCGTCAAGGATGGCTGGTACCGTCACGAGGAAGATCTGCGCGTACTCGATAGCCGCGCAGACGACAAAAGAGATCTGCGGATCGGGTTCTACCATCGTGTGGAGGCGAATCGTGATACCGTCGTTCGGGATCATGAGTTGATCTTCAACTTCCGCTGTATGGGGTCAAATCCGACCGAGTTCTCCGACATTTACAAATTAAAGTTCGATGCACGACAGGATGAGATTCGGGAGCTGATCGCCGATACCAACGGCCAGCTCACCGGTCAAAAACTGACGCTCATCACGAGCCGGTACGAAATCGACGAGACGGCACACAACGGGTTTTTCGAGGCATACACCGAGGCGTTGGGCGCTGCGTTCGTCGACTTCGTCGTCGATAACCCCGATCTAGTAAATGTACTGGGAGACGTGTTCGAAGACTCGATCGAAGAGTATCATTGACTCTCCCTATCGATTTGTTTGTTCTTCATCCCCTGGGATCATGGGGACACTGGGGAAGGTATTTGGAGGCGAAGTTTGATTGGAGAAACGATCACATTCAAGGCCTCTAGCGGACTTCTCCCCAGAGCTGAAGGGCTGAGTCAAGCCGGCCGATGTAATCCGATGGCGGAAATCGCCACCACACCTGCCCGCTCATGTGGCTTAACGGAAGAACGAACGTATCGATAGGGTCAGAAATCGAGTGGAGTGTTCCGTGGATATCCAACATTTTCCCCGGTGAAGCGGCTGAATTCCGGACAGCCGATGGTCCTGTCTCCCGTCGTAAGGCATCCCATGCATTGCTGCCGAATGTAATGAGAAGGTCTGGATCCAATGCCTCGATTTCCTCCTCGAGGAACTTCGCATACGATTTTCGCTCTGCACTCCTCCCAAACCCATCAACCCGGTACTTGACGACGTCACCGAGATAGACGTCCTGAAACATGCGTTCTGTGGTGATATAGCCCTTCCAGCCTGCCCCCAAGTTGATGAGACCGTGGTCATCAAAGGTGCCGAAGAACTGCTCCGAAAAATCGGCGTTTCGTCCGGTGAGCCAGCTTTTCGCAAATTGGCGATAGATGTGTACTTGTTCGCGTCGCGTGCATCCACCTTCGAGCGGATTCTCTGGTTGAAGCTCCTCCAAGTGACGCTTGTGGAGATTTCCGGGGTCTTGAACGAGGAGCATGAAGTCCGGATCATCCGTCTCCCAGTCGTAATAATATGTGTAGGAAAGCCGTCGAATTGCGTGTTTGTCGGGGAACAGACCGGCAGCGTGTGCGACTTCTTCCACGTGCTCTTTTGCGTCCGACTGCAACCGTCGCAGTTCTGGATCGTCTGGATTGTCCATTTGTTTCAGGAGGCGACGGGCCGTTTCCTTCATTGGTGAATGGGTATCTGTTTTCGAACTCGGTTGAAGGACTTTGGGGTGCTCATGGATTCTGGGTGAAGACCGACGATTTAGCACGAAGATGGTCGAGATTCTGCATGTCGAGGGTTGAGAAAGTGGCTGTTGTAGAGTTTTGTTCCGGACGAGAATGCGACTGGAGGGCTACTGTTACAACGAAGGCGTCCACGTTGTAGATATGCCACTCTCCTGGGTGACCAACAGCACAACTCGCCCCGGTCCAGTCGTCAATTCTCTGAACGCCGCTTGCGAGGCCGGCTATCTTCCCGATAGAATCTATCTCCTTTCTAATCCGAAGGTTGCCGCACAAGTCGATCCTATTCGGTCTCGAGCCAATACGGTCGTTGAGGCGTATGGCGGCGACGAACTCGAGGTCCACGCCACGAATCTCGAAGACGAGACCGACTTCGCCGATATCGTATCCCATTACCGGGACGCAATCGAGACCGCTCAAGAAGCAGATCGCCCAGTCGCCGTCGACGTGACGCCCGGCCGGAAGTACATGTCCGCGATCGCCTTCCAGGCCGGCTTTCGATTCGAGGCCGACCACGTATTCTACCTGCACGTCGAATCGAACCGCTTCTACGACCTGAGCTACCCGGAGATTCCGCGAACCGGAATCGAACTAATCGATTTCGCGGAGGAACTGGCGTGATCCTGACTCGTCACCAGCTGACGCTGGTCCTCAACGCACTCTACGAGACAGGGACGAGGACGATCCCGGTATCTCATCCCTGCGAGGAGGTCGGGGAACTCCTTCGCATCGAGTTGGGTGGGCCGTGGGACAGCACGGTCCGATTCACGCAGGGAGCCATCACGTATCAGGAGACCCGTGAGGAGATACTCCGAAAGTACGGTGAACAGCCCCACTCGGACTTGCCCGACGAGAACCACTACGTCGCCGCCACGATCGCCGGCGGACTGACCGACGTCGGGAATCAAGACGAGATCGAGGAGTTCGTCGAACGGCACGGGTATCCGGATCTGGAAGCGGGCCACCATCCCGTGTTCGTCGGAATAGACACGAACCTCTTTCCGTGGCGGATTCAGGACGCTCTCGGCGTCGATCCGAACAAGGGTAACCGAGACGAAGGGGGCCGTGCACCGACGAACGGGTATGTCCTCTCGACGGGCGTCAAGGAGGAGCTCGACTGGCACTTCAAACACTACGATACGTATTCTCTCGCAGAAGCCTTCGGTGAGGAGTTTGATCGTATCTCGAACCAGCCAGCGGGCGACAATCGCCAGGGGTTCCTCGGGCTCTACGAGTATCGCCGGCTCATGGCTGACCGGCGCGTCGACGTCGTCGAGACCGGGACTGGCGACGACGCCATCATCGAGGGGTATGCAGAGTACGTCGACGAGGAACGGAACGAACTTCTCGTGTTCAGCAACGACTACGGGTTCGTCGACAACGCGCGTGACGCTGGGTTGCTTGCAAAACACGTCGAGATTCCTGTGGACATTCCCCGGAGCGTTAGCACCTCGTGGTGGTCGATCGAGAACACGCTATACTACCTGGCGATCATCTTCGGGGTCGTTCGATTGCCGAAGGTGACGCTGTACGGCGTCTGGAACGGGAAAACGGGCAAGCACTGGCAGAACGAACAGATCGACGTCGTCTCTCGGAGTCCCACCGTCGACTCCGAATTGAAGAGAGATGCGATGATCGCTGGTGTGGATCGGTGACGGTCAGCCCACTCGGAGATTTTGTTAAAAATTGAGTGGCCAGTTATTTGGACCTTTCACTCAGAGATATCGTCGGCTGTCGGACGGCCAGCTCCGGAGAAGACGCACTGAAGGTCCTTTGTGCTATCGAGCATCCGCTTGGTTTCCCCGTCGCTTTCCCAAACCGTCCCACGCGCTTCCAAGACGACGTACCAGCACCCAGTTTCCCAGTTAATGTCAATAGAATGCTTGCTCCAATCCTTCAAGTCGAACTCCTTTCCGTTGAGGTCCTCGACCCGATAGCGGCCTGCAACCCGGTCCGACAGTGTTCGCAATGACTTGTTTACGCGGATCGCAATCGGTCCCGGCAGGCGACCGTTATCTGGAATGTCTTCCCACGTGAGAACGTGGCTGCTATCTCCGTTCAACGGCGAGGCCTCGCTTGAGCCTTGATCGATCTGATTCTCCGGAGATGGTTCGTCTGAAATGCGGGAGATAGCTTCCGTCCAGGAGCCGAAGAAGCTCGAATACATCCCGGCAGAGACTGCGCCATGAGCATTCATGTCACTAGTTTTCGGCTTTCGACCTAAAGTGTCCCTGAGACGTTGAAGTTCTTCGATCAGTCTTTCTTCCTTGTCGATTCCTGCCGCCGCAAGCGCCTCGTCCCATGAACCGAACTCCTGAAGGCAATCGTAGGTCTTGTATGCTCCGTCAGAATCCATGTCCGCGGCGTAGGGTACGAGCCTCTCTCGCTGGTCCAAACGGCGGATTTCCGCGATCAGATCTTCTCGGGTCGGTTTATCACTAGCTTCGCCATCTCCGTCGTCGGAAGCGTTTGCATCCGCTTGAACTGATTCTGACCCTGTCGCCAATTTCGATGAGAAGTCGGCAGCATCGCGCGCCGCCCTGATCGACCCGAACTCTGCAGCGTACATCCCGGAGCTGTATCTGCCGTGCTCGTCGATCTGTCCAGACGACGGAACTTCTCCGAGTTCGATGGCCAGGTGTTCCAGTTCCTCGATGAGCCCCCGCTTCTTGTCGATGCCAGCGGCTGCGAGGGCAGTGTCCCAGTCACCGAACTCCTGGTAGTAGTCATGCGTTAAGTACGCACCGCGCTCGTCCATCTCGGGAGCTTTTGGAACGTTCCCGAGTGTTTCCTTCAGCGACTGGAGTTCGGAGACGAGTTTCTCCCGGGACGGTGTTGAATCTGTTTCGTCTCCTTCGTCTTCCGCGACTTCCGTTGCTTCGTTTCTATCGATGGGCCGAGTGTCGATCCGACCGATTCGATCGTCGACGAACTCTATCGCTGACTTGGCCAGCGAGGTGTCGAAACCATGTGTGTTACCCCAATGTAACGCGTACTGGAGCTTTCGGCGGACGCTCTGGAGCATCGCCGCTACCTCGCCATCGCTCTTGTTCGCTCTGACTTCGCTGATGGTTTCGAGGCGACGCTGGGCCGACGACAGCTTCTCCTTGTACACTGCACTACGAACGTAATTCACAACGGTCTGCAGATGGGTCGCGGTGCCATTCGGGACATCGAGACAATAGTCGTCGGTTTCGACGCGGAGTACGGAACGCTTCCAGAGCAGGTGCCCTGACTGAATTACTTCGACTCCGGTCACTTCGTCGTAATCCACTTCGAAGACCTCGTTTTCAGGCTCGTTTCCGACGACACAGACGATTCGAGTGGGTGTGACGGCAGTTATCGTTTGATACCCATCGAGATCTGGAATCGAGCGGTCGCTGTGTTCAGGTGGTTGTTGGTTGGAAGCGAGGACGAATTTCGGATCTTCTCCGTCCCCGAGATACGCTTCCAGAGGCCGCTCGTGCAGATATCCCTTCGAAAGGAATCCCGCCTTTCCGACGCCCGTGAGCAAGTCTTCGTCGAACTCGGTGTCCACACCTGTTGTGATCTCGTGTTCGTCGAGGCTCGCGAGCGGTGAGTTGTTGATTCCCGAGTCCGCACCAACGCGCTCTTCTGTCGTCCGCTCGTCGGAACTCTGCCGTGGAGCTTCGGTATTTGTGGATTCTCCTTCGGATGGGTTTTCATCGATTGAACGACCGGCCGTCGAATGAACATCCTCCTTATCTGGGCGACCTCGATCCTGATTGGTTGTCGCTTCCTGCTGAGATTCTTCGGTCTCGCCGTAGTCAGACGTTTCATCCGTCTCTTGATTCTCCCTCCCACGGTCCGAAGATTCCTCAGTAGATCCTCGTGAGCTTCTCTGAATGTCCTCTTCTTCGAGCATAGCACCGAGAGCAGCGGTGAGTAATTCGTCGAGATCTCCTGGCCGCTCTCGATACAGCGGGAACAGCCACCAGACGCGCTGTAGCCCCTCGACGGCGAGTGCCTCGGTATTGCGGAGTTCCTCCATAGCGTCCTCCCAATCATCTTGGGCCACTTCGTCGCCTTCCAGCCAGAGCTCGTCAAGCAGAATCTCTGCGGCCTCCACAGTGAGGGCTTCCAGTAATTCGTCAAGGTGAACGTTGCCTTGGACGGTTTCGACCTCCAGATCGTTAAGAAGGTCCTGTGCCCAGAGTTCGTTCCCTCGCTGTTCAGCGCGGGCGAGAAGCGAGGAGTCGACCCCTGCTTCCTCAATAACGGGCTGGACACCGATGGTTTCGCCGAGTTCGCGAACCCAGTTTAGTTCCTGGACATACTCCTTTGAATCGATCCCTTCGATGTAATTCTCGTCCGGGATGGCGATGAAGTGGTGGAAGTGCGGTCGCTGATCGCCGTGTCGTCGGAGTACCCGACCCATCCGCTGAACAAGCTGTAACTTCGTCTTTGTGCCGGCGACGTTGATACCAACCTCGGCGTCAGGGACGTCGATCCCCTCGTCGAGCATCTTCGGTGAGACGAGCACTCCGTTGTCGCACTGGGCAAACGCGTCGATGTTGCGCTGAACTCTCTCGTTGTTCTTCTTCGACGATCCCTCAAGCTGGCTGTGTGCTCTGTAGACGTTGTCAGTAACCTCTGTCAGCTGGTCGGCGATCTCGTCTGCTGTTGCGATGTCCATCGCGAAGATGACGACTTTGATCGGTTGGTCTGGATCAGAGAGGTAATCCTTCGCCAGATCAATGGCGTTCTCGATCTTGGGCTGCGAGCGGTGTCGGATCCACGTCCGCGAGTGAATGGTTGCCTGTAGGTTCGCCCACTCGTCGGGGATCTCGTCTTCGTCGAAGACCATCGACGCGGCCTCGTGGGCTCTAATGAAGTCGCCAAGGTCCTCCAGTTCGGTGAATGGCACTGAAAGCTGTCGGAGGAGTCGCTTCGTTTCGCTGGACCGACGTATATGCTTGAACTGGTCGGATATCGACTCCGTAGTCTCTTCCCATTCTTCTCGCTCGTATGGGTCCAGCGGGGTCGGATGAACCGTCCAGTCGAATTCGGGGATGATTCCGTCGCGTCGAGCGTCCTCGACACCGTAAGTGTAGACAACATCGGCCAGTAACTCAGTGAGCTGTCCGCGTTTCAGATCGCCTTCGTCGCCGATCGTCGCCGAAAGCCCCATCGCTGCGCGGTAATTGGGTCGATCGATGGCGGCACCGTACCCCTCTTCATTGGCGTAGTGGTGGACTTCGTCGTAGATGACGAGGTCATACGTGTCTACGAGATCGCGATCGTACCGGGGAAGTAGGGACTGGGCAGTGTAAAACTCGATCTCCCCACCGCTGAACGAGAGAGTGTCCGCCTTTTCACCGGTTTCACCCGACGGCATCGGAAGTCCAAGTTTCTCCTGAATCTCTCGCTCCCACTGTTTGAGGATGGCGTTCGAATGGGCCACGACCATGATGTTCGCGTCGTCAGTCCACGGCTCGTGGTCGGAGTCATCAGGAAGGACGCCGCAGCACTCAGCAATCGCGGCGATCCCGGCCACGGTCTTCCCTGTTGCCGTCGCCATCTCCAGAATCCCGAGCCTATCGTTCGAGAGCCATCGATCAAGTCCTTCCTCCTGGTTATCCCAGAGCGAAACCATCAGGACTGCGCGGTGGAGCTTCTCCATCGCAGCTTCCTCAGACAAATCACCGAGCGATGTCGCCTCCTCCAGCAAGGCGGACAATAATTCCGTATCAGACACTGCTTCTTGCTGGGCAGCGGTGACGAACAGTTCGAGCAGGTAAATCCCGCTGCCGCCCCCGACGTGGGAAACGTCGAGTGCGCTCGGATCAAACCCAAGCTGGCGAATTCGCTTTAGAAGAACAGTTTCAGCTGGCTTCGAGATGATATCAGTCCGTGCGGTCCGTTGGCCGGGAAGCTTTCCGTTCAATGACGCAATGTTCCGACGAAAAGTATGGAATTTCTCTTCGTTTTCCTCGATCGGTGTCGTGTCTACTATCCCCTCGATTCGTTCGGTAATAAATCCAGCAAATAGCCGACTGTAGTATCGCTCAAGGCCCGTCCATTCGACCGGGTCAACCGGACCGGCGTATCTTGGCAAGAGTACCTCGTTTGCAACCTCATCATCGAGACGAATTAGCTGCTCAATCGTGGGTAACTCGTCGAGTACCTCCATTTGGTACTCGTCGAAAAAATCGTAGTCGTAGTCCACGATGCCGGCCATCTACACCTCAGCTAGACGGATATCACGAAAAAACCTGGGTATGAATCGAATCTAAAGGAACAAAAATGCCTCCCGTTTGGGAAATCAGTCTTGCTGTTCTGGCTACTTTGCGTACTGTTTTTCTGCGCCTGCGATGGGTGCAGGCGCTCGTCGAAGTACCTGACCGAAGACGAGCGGTCCTGCCTCGAGGTGACTACAGATGAAGGAACCAGCACAGCGGACCGTGTTCGCCGGTCTCGATGGTTGCACCGACGCAGAACTCCCCGCGTGGTACGCCGAACAGAAGCCCGTCGACGAGCCTGCCTCCTTCGCCGAGGCGATTCGCGACCTGCCCCGCGCCGTCGAGACGCGCGTGGCCTACCAGAATCCCTACGTCGACGAGTGGATCGAGACGGACCGGTTCAACGCGATCGTCGAGCCGAGTCGACTCCGCGACCAGGCACTCGTCGGCGAGCCAGACGCGGATCCGCTCTTTCACGTCCCGTCGAACAGCTACACGATCCTCAATCCCGTCCACGTGTACGAACCACTGGAGGAGATTTTCCGGGAAGAGACGCTGGACGGACGGCCACTCGGCGAGGTCGTCTACGGCGAGATCCGACAGTATCGTAGCGGTGGCGAGGTTCACATGGACGTCCTGTTCGACGGTCTAGAGGTGACGCTCCCGGATCGGGAGAACGAGCCGATCACGATGGGGGTCACGTCGGGCTACGACTTCTTCGGTGGCCACGCGGTCTACGTCGAGGGGTTCGCACAGGACACGGCCTGCAAGAACTCCATTCGATCGCTGACGGACAAGGAGATCGTCAATCACGTCGGCGACGTGGAGGACTTCGGCGGCTGGTGGGAGTCGATCCTGGCGGAACTCGAGCTGGTCGCCGACGACCTGTTCGGGTTCATCGAAGACGCGCAGGACATCGCGATTGACTTCACCGACGTCCCGTTCAGCGTCACGGAGTTCTACGAGTTGCTCGAATTTCCGTCGTATCTCGCCGAGCGGGCAGCCGGTGACGCCGAGGCAAATGCGCCCGACCCGTTCCGGATCGACATGTGGACGCTGCACTCGGGCGCGACGTACGCGCTGACGCACTTCTTCAAGGGTAAGGAGGGGAACTCGTTGGACGGGTACGTTCGGACGGCCAACGACGTGTTGTTCAATCCCGAAGGGACGGTGGAGCGAGTGAAGGCGGAATACGAACAGCAGATCGAAGCTGATGACGATCACACACAGGGGGGCCTGGATGGCGAGCAGGCTATTGCCCGAATCGAGAATATCAGTAAGGAGGTGCAAGCAAGGGCCGCGCAGTTCGAGGAACGAGAGGAGGCTCTCCGAGATCGGCTCAAACAAGCAGCTAACTAGCCCGAACCGGTGGATAACACACTCCGACTAGACAACCCTGTCCGGTGTCAGTCGGGAAAACGTTGGTTCTATAACCCTCGGTGGAGATCCTTGAGACCATGATAGAATACGATCTCCGGGAGTCGTTCACCGACACCCATTCTACTCTCTCGGAGTTAGGAATCCAGGATGAGTTTTTTCTCGATCTCGTGACCACGAGGCTCGTCATCGAACGGATTGGCGAGTCTGATAACATGGGTTGGTGGGATTCGAGGGTGTTCTCCGAGACGGGCCGTGCGAGATTGTCTGAAGTCGTGCCCAAAACCAGCACGAAAGCCCGTCTCGAGCTCGCACTCCGTATCGGCCGAAAAGCAGAAGCAGACCGACTATCTTCCGAGGGGGTCACGTTGTTTTCATTCGGTCCGAGAACTGAATCCCGGATTTCCGCTGCGCTCGAGGACCTCGAGGAAAGCACAAATTCGTTTGACGCACTCGAGGAACTCTCCATTGATTCGCTCGAAGCGGGATGGTCCGCTCCCCTGGTAGACGAGATTTCGGGCGTAGATATTGATGTCTCGACGACTGAAGACTCGGCCTCACCGGAATCGGGGTCTACTGTTTTACTCGCTGACTCCAGCTACACGGAGGACGAGATCGAATCTGATCGACGGCTAATTCTTGAATCGCTCGTTCGGGAATACGGTTCTTCGACTGACAAACTGTCCGTTCCGTTCTATCAACTTAAGGCAGAAGACGGGGCCAAGAACCCGTGAAACCTATGGCAGATAACTCAAGCATAAATGCAGATACCACGGAAACCAGCCTCGACCCGAAGATCGCCCATCACGGCGCATACATTGCTGAGACCAAAATCATTCTGCGGGAATACGCCGAGTGCGAGTCCTTTGAAGAACTGAAACGCCGCGTCGTCGAGGACAACATTCTCAACAAGAACACGGACGAATATCGAACGAATATCCTCCGGGAAATCGCACGACGGTACATCCCAAACGAAAACGAATACCGAGAAACACCGCTTATGAAAGTCCTGTCCAGCGACGTGAGGAGTGACGTCGTTGACTGGTGTCTCTACTACGAATTCGCTCAAGACCCGTTCATTCGCGTTCTTACGCGGGACTTCCTCTATCCCGAATTCGAATCGGGAACGTTGGCGGTACGCGCAGAGGAGGTGGTCTCGTATATCGAATCAGTCGAAGACGATTATCCGACGTTGCGGGAGCGATCTGAATCCACCATCGACGAGGCCGCGACGAAATACTTGACGGCTCTGCGCAACTTCGGACTCTTAGAGGGAACGCAACGCAAAGAGTTCGCAGTGACGTACGCTCCCGACGAGGCCATCGCTTACATCACGTATCGTCTCTTCGAGAAGGGGGTCACATCGCCGAGAGAAGTAATCGAGCACGAAGACTGGAAACTCCTTTTACTCGACGAGTCAGAGGTTCAACGGAGAATGGGCGACATATCGCCAACGTACGTCCGATACGAGAAACGAGGATCGACGGAGCGATTGGAACCCCAATACGACGACATAGGTGAACTCATAGATGCCCTCTGACGTCCAAGAACGGTTGGAAGAAGTCGAAGATCTCGTCCGCAACAAGCGGGAGCAGGTGGGAAAACGAACAGGCGTCCCGTTTATTCTGTTTACATACGATCCCGACGACGAGATCGCAGTCGACGAGGAGATCCGGAACCTCGTGGAGAAATTAGAGTGGCACGACCACGACGTGGCCGCGATCGACTTGCGGGACCTCGTTTTCACGATCCTAGAGGAGCGTGGAATTCTCGACAACGTCGTCGAACTCGAACGGAACGATCAAGATCGCCTCCTCGAGGGCTTGAAGTCGTCCCTTCTCGACGACGGCGAGATGGGTGAACTCGCCCAACGTATAGCAGACAGAGCCGCGGAGTCGGAAATCGTCGTCGTATATCGCATGGGGATTCTTTACCCCTTCGCCAGTGGGTCAACGTTAATGGGCCAGCTTGAAGGCAATACACCATCTAACACGCCAATCGTGCTCTGTTACCCCGCCACGATTGAGGGCGAAACCATCCGCTTCCTGAACGAAACGGAAGGGACGTACTACAGAGCGAGGGTGATCTGATATGTCCGACGCCACGTCGACTCCGAAGGTGCACGAGATTTTCTATAGAGAGATCGACCGTGAGATCAACGAAGTCGTCAAGGTCGACAACGACGATCCGGCCGTCGTCAAGCAAGAGCTGACTGAATACATCCTCACGCCCCAGCTTGAACGCCACTTCTCAGAGGCGGTTGAGGCGGTTTCCGATACCGAACATTCCCAGACGGAGGACGTCGGGATGTGGATCTCCGGGTTCTTCGGCTCCGGGAAGAGTCACTTTATGAAGATCCTCGGATACGTCCTGGAAAACCGAGAGTTCGACGAGCAGAACGCGGCGGACATCTTCAAAGGGCGAAGCGAAGACGAGATGCTCAACGGGACGGTCGACGGCGTCAACTCCAAGTTCGACTCGGAGGTCTTGATGTTCCAGATAGGGGCCAAGGCCGACGCGTCCGGGACCGAGTCGATCACAGAGATCATTCACCGCGAGTTCAACACATCTCGGGGATACGCTTCGATGCCGTGGGTCGCGCGGATGGAACAGGAACTCGAGTCTCGCGGGATTTACGAGGAGTTCGTCGACGCAATCGAAGCGGAAACCGGGAAGGACTGGACGGAGGCTCGCAAGGACGCCATGTTCGTTCGGTCGGACATGGAAACCGCACTTGTCCAGGTATCGGAGGATTTCAAGGACGAGGCGGAAGCTCGCCGGGCGATTGAGGACGTCGAGGAGAACGTGGTCATCACGGCCTCCTCGCTTACTGACCAAATCCTTGAACACGTCGAGCAGCGCGAAGCCGAAACCGGGGAAAACTGTCGGTACTTCGTCTTTATCGACGAAATCTCGCAGTTTATCGGTGACGACGGCCAGCGTCTCCTCGAGCTCCAGAGCCTCGTCGAGGAGTTCGGGCAAAAGGGCAAAGGAAAGCTGTTCCTCGGCGTCACCTCGCAGGAACAGCTTCAGGAACTCATCCCGGGTGTCCTCGAACAGGAAGCGGAGGAGTCGAAGGTTATCGACCGCTTCCCTCACCGATTCGACCTCGTTTCCGACAATCTTGACAAGGTCGTCCGCGATCGCATTTTGAGTAAGAAGGGCGCTCACACCGAGACCCTTGGTGAACTCTACGAAGACAACGAGGGTATGCTCTCGGCCCGGTACAAGCTCGACTCCAGTCGGAACCTGAAGTCGATAAACCGGTCGAACTTCGTCGACTGTTACCCTTTCCTCCCCTATCAGCTCGACATCCTGCCCGCGATCTTTGCGTCTCTTCGAGGACGGGGCTCCGACGATCGCCTCACGGGACGCGAACGGACACTCATCGACGTCACTCAGAGTGTCCTGAAAGACCGGGACCTCCTCTACAACGAAGACCTCGGCGCGCTAGTGACGATGGACATGATCTTCGACGAGATCAGTGCCGAGATCCCGGACAGTGACGTCAGTTCGATCCAGAACGCTGATCCGGAAGACGCCGACTCTGCACTCGCTCGACGCGTGCTCAAATCGCTCTACCTCATCCAACAGCTCGACTGGATCCCGAACTCCGCGGAGAATATCGCCACGACACTGCAGTCCGAGATCGGCTCCACGCACGAGATGGAGAGCGCTGTCGAAGAAGTCCTGACTGCCCTCGTCGACGCCGGCTACGTCGGCCGGAGCGAGGAGGGGTATCGATTCCTCCGAGAAACGGAACGGGAGTTGGAGAACGAGATAAAGGGAGTGAAGGTTCGAACAGGAGACATCCGCCGCGCCTCGAAGCGCTTCCTAGACGACGTCATCGACGGCGCGACGCGGGTGAACTACGAAGGACAATCGTTCGACCTCTCCGTGACTGTCGACGGTGAACAGCTCTCTTCGAGCGGCGACATCGAACTGACCGCGTATTCGCCCGTCTACCAGCTCTACGAAGACGTCGACAAGCGACGGCTCAAAACCCAGAGCCACAAAGAGGAGGACTCGATTTACTGGATCGCTGACCCGGAGAACGCGGACGCGATCCGCGACAAGCTCAAGAGCATCCAGCAGATCGACACGGTTCTCAAGCAGAAGCGAGGCGAAAACCTGAGCCAGGAAGAACAGGAGGCAGTCGGGCAGAAACAGGAAGATCTCCAGCGACTCCGCAATGAGGTCGGCGACGCCCTCACGAAGAGCTTCCAGAAAGGGACGCTCATCTATCACGGGACGATGTCGGAACTCGACGAGACGAGCACGTCCTTGGGCTCCCTGGTCGAACGTGAAGCCAAGGAGGCGGTTCCGCGAGTCTACACCAAATTGGAACACGGGCTGGCGACGGTCAAAGACCGCCACATCAGCGCTGTGTTCGGGGACTTGGAAGACTCGTCGCTCCCCGGAGTTCTCACGGACCTAGGAGTCGTGAACGACGGCGACCTGGTTGCCGAAGCGCGGATCGCCTCCGAAGTCGAGGACGAGATCCGACGGCGGGAGAAAGCCGGCGAGGACCGGAGCGGCGGCGACCTTATTGCTCACTTCAGCGATCCGCCGTACGGGTGGAGCAGAGACGTCGTCCGGCTCGCCGCTGCAGTGTTGTTCAGGAACGGGTCGATCGTCCCGACGTTCAAAGAACGCACGTACGGCAACTACACCGAAGACGGCGCCCAGGAGCTGTTCACGCAGGTCTCGAAGTTCCAGTCCGTCTCGTTCGATGAGCGCGAAACCGTCGATCCGCCGACGCGGACGGATGCGAAACAACTGCTCGACCGTCTGTTCGACAGGAAAGTCAAGTCCACCGACCAGGCGGTCGACGAGGGGATCCGCGAAGAGGCAAACGACTGGGTCTCCACGACGAGCACGCTGTTGCCACAGCTCGAACGAGTGAACTTCCCACATGTCGACGAGGTTCGACAGTTCAAGCAGCGTCTCGAGAACCTCCAGAAGCAGGCCACCTCGGCGAAGCGGATCAAGCAGTTCGTCGAGTTCGAGGAGGAACTCGAGGGTCTCACGAAAGTCGTGAAGTCCGTCACCGAGTTCTGTCAAAGTGGGCAGGACCACCTCGAGGAGTACGAGACGATCCAGCGGTTCGTCACCACCGAGTGGGATACGCTTACTGACGCCGCCGATTCCCACCCGGAACTCGTCGCCATCGATGACGACGCTCGCGAGGCCGCACAGCGCGTCCGAGACACCCTCGATACTGACGGCGTCATCGACAAGTGGACCGACGTCACGACGGACTACGGGACCGCGGTGCGGGCCTACGCCTCCACCTACGAGTCCCTCTACGAGCGCCGCCACGAGGTCTACTCCGAAGCCATCCAGGAGGCCCGGGACTACGCGGGCGAGGGGATCGACGACGAGGACTTGGAAACCGCGCTGGCGGAACTCGGAAATCTGCAGGGCGGGTCATCTGTCGACCTCGACGTCTCCGCGAACGATCACATCAACCCGTCGCCGTCGATCACGCGCCTGATCGAGCACATCAAAACCGTCGACGCGTACCTGAGCGACGCCAAGACGGAGATCGACGAGCTCGGGAGTGGGACCGAAGTGACCCGGGAACGCGTCGACCTCACGAGTATCTTCGGCGGGACGGTCGTCACCGAGCCCGACGAGCTGGACGCCCCGATCGAGGAGCTTCGCTCGGAGGTCGAAGCACTTCTCGAAGAAGACGAGGACGTCGAGGTCCGTTTCTCGTAATTCAGCCAGCCGATATATTCAGAACCGAGGTACAAAGATTGGAGAGAGAGACTCATCAAGGGTGAATCTCGTCAAGCACGGCGTCGACGACGTCCGGATTTTGACCCTCGTCGATAAGCTGCGAGCGGAGCCACCGCGTATCCCGGGCCCTTGAATGGAACGCGTTATGACAGCGCTCACAAAGTGTAACCAAGTTTTCCGGCTCGTTATTCGTCGGGTCTTCGTCGATGTGATGAACGTGTAGCGACTCTCCAGAGAGGCAGAGGACACACTGGTGACCGTCGCGTTCCTTGATCGCCCGCTTTCGCTTCTGCGTGAAGCCGCTCTCGCGTCGCTCACGCTCCTGAATTCGATTGTACTCCCGTCGATAGTCGGACCAGTCATCGAAGCCCAAGACCTCCATGGCGATGCATTCGGTTACGTCACCGCCTTCCAGGATCTCGTCGTCGTGATCCGTCGGCTCCGGTGCGTAGCCCTCCTTTCTTGCGCGTTGAACACGGGCGTCGTGACAGTCCGTGCCGTCGGTATCGCAATACTCGCGTTTCGTTTTCGTGAACCCACCGGCGGCATCACACTCCGGGCAGTCAACCCGTAGTATCCACGACGGTGGTCCTATTTCGACCATTTCGGCGCTCGTCGATTGCTTCTCGCGCAGATCCAGGGAATCTGCAATCGAAGAGACGCTCTCCCCCTCCTCGTAGAACAACTCCTTAATTCGGTCAGATTGATCGTGGATTTCCTCTCGCGTTACCATGGTCAGCGGGCGTCAAACCACGTTCAGACCAGATAACAATAATCGTTCGCCACCTCCTGTCCAAAAATGAGTGTCCCTCAGGAAGTGTCGGTACGGATCCGGAGCCACTAGCTATATCCCGGTCCCGTAGAATTGTCGTGGTATGCTAAAGTGGGCGCGTGTCTGGATGTCGTACGGAAGCTTTGCAAGGGTACAAATCTGCGGTGTTGCCAAATAATCCATGTCGACGGCACACGGCCAACCCGGTCTTTCGTCGGACCAGCGCTCGACGATTCGCAGCACCATCCTCTCCGCGAGGTCGACTCTTGAGGACGAACTCCGACGGCAACTCGAGAAGTACGGAGTATACGAGGACGACCGGATCGGCGTCGACGAACTCACCCACCTCACCGTCGCGGAACGCCACACCCGCGAGACGATCGACGCGGCTCTGGAGCGTGAACTCGAGTCGACGGAGGGCGACCTCGAACGCTCCGTCACGAACTACGTTCGCGAGGCGACGAAGACGTACCTCAACCGATTCGTCGCGCTGAAAGCTATCGAAGTCCGGGACCTCGTCGAGGAGACGATCACGGAGCGACCGGAGTACGGCAACCGGTCGTACATGCACTACACCGTCGACGAGATCGCCGGCGAACTGACGGACGCCCCCGATGACGGATACGGCGCCGCCCTCGACCTGGCCTACCAGGAGATCGGCGCGGAGATTCGGATGATCTTCGAGGAGTCCGAGCACACCGCGATCGACCTCGACCCGCAAGTTCGCAACGAGGTCCTCGACGACCTCGACGCGATCGACGATGAGGCCTGGGAGAGCGACGAGGCCCTCGGCTGGGTGTACCAGTACTTCGGCGAGGAGGAACGCAACGAGATCGACGAGCGCGTCGACGAGGAGAACTACAAGATCGCCGGGACGGACATCGCCACGAAGACCCAACTGTTCACGCCGCGGCACATCGTCGAGTGGATGGTCGATAACTCGCTCGGGAGGACGTGGCTCGAGATGCGGGGCGATCGGACCAACATCGACGACGAAGAGAACTGTTTCTATCTCGCTCCCTTGGAGGAGTCGCTTATCGATCGGGAAGAGAAACCGGTCGAGGAGATTACTGTCCTCGATCCCGCCTGTGGGAGCGGGCACATGTTACTGTATGCATTTGATGTTCTATACCAAATGTACCTTGAAGAAGGATCTGTTCCGGAAGCATATATTCCTCGGGAGATATTGAAAAACAACCTCTATGGAATTGATATTGACACTGGGGCTGTTCAGATTGCTGCACTCTCACTATTTCTGAAAGCAAAAGAATATGCGCCTGACACAGAAATCACACATCTAAATATTGTGTCCGCTGATGCAGTACTAATTAATGGGGGTCGTAAGAAAACGGTTCTTGACCGCACAAAATCTGAATTAGAGCGGGAGATCTTGGATCAAATTTGGCGGAGCTTCGAGAATATTCGAGAGGTTGGAAGCCTGGTTGAAGTAGAGGAGCGAATTGACTCAGTACTTGAAGAATACCGGGAAGAGTTCGAAGCTGAGGGCCAAGCTCAGTTTACCAACGAAGGCGGCTTAACATCTCAGTCAACCTTCGTCACTGGAGGGGAAGAAGAAACATGGGACGAAATCAAGGGCCGGTTGATTTCAAATGTTAGCGATCTCGCAAAAACAGCATTAGAACAGAATGACCCCATCGAAGAGATGTTCGCTGAGGAGGTTGGTAAAACGATTGAGATACTTGACCTTCTCAGTGAAAAATACGATGTTGTCGTATCAAACCCTCCTTATCTCGCCAGTAGCAAAATGGGAGATGACCTCAATGCTTTCGTAAAAGATCATTTTATTGGTAGCCGCGATCTCTATTCAGCTTTCATTCAACGATGTAGAGGATTCGTCAAGGAATCAGGCTACGTGTCTATGATTACGATGGAGACGTTTATGTTTATTACTAGTTATGAGGAATTTAGAGGCTGGTTTCTCTCTAACTCTGGAATTGTCGAAATGGCCCACTTTGAACACAGAGACAAGGGCTACATGAATACCGCATTTTGCTTTACTGGAGAATCTGTAGACAAAGCTCGATTTATCTCTCTAATTGGTACTGAGGACAAGAAATCGGCCCTTCAAGAGCGATGTTCCCACCTCCGTCGTTCTCAGAATAGCAATGAAGTTTATGTTACTAACCCAGATCTATTCAATGAAATTCGGAGGTCTCCGTTCGCGTATTGGTTTGGGGATGAGGTTTTGAGGTTGTTTTCGGAGTATCCCCTGTTGGATGATCTCGCAGAAATATCGGGTGGAGTAGCATCAGGTGATAACGATCATCATTTGCGGAAATTCTGGGAAGTAGAATTTGAAGATATTGGTGAATTATACCATTGGCATGTGAGGGGCGGTGAGAGGAACCCATACTATGATATTATTGATTATACTATTCGTTGGGAGAACGAAGGCCAAAATATAATTGAATACGGGGATAATCACGGTAAGAATTACCAAGGGCTTTCAGACACATCAAAATATTTTGACGAGGGGATTGCATTCAGAAGTTTCAGCAACGAGTTTATGGCAAAGTATTATCCTGGAGACTGCGTCTATGATAAAAGTGTCTATAGTATACGACCGGACAATTTATCTATCCTGTATGTGCTGGGTTATGTTAATTCGAACCTATTTAGGTACCTGGCTAATGGAATAAACCCCACCGTCAATTTTAATCCGAGTGACGCTGCTGAGATCCCTATTCCAACATCTGACCAAGCAGAAGATTCTATCGCCGAACTAGTTCAGGAGAATATTGAATCTCAGAAATCTAAGTTCAGGTATAGTGAAGTCGCAAGAACATTCTCTATTAGTACCTTTGAAGGAATTGATGACCTTGAAGAATGGGTGAACACAGCCATTTTTGAGATGGACAAGTCTGAGGCCACAATAATTGAAAATCACTCTAAGATCGATAGGGAAATATATAACCTGATTTCGGCCTCTGACTGGTTAATTTCGGAACTGAATTCTGAATATCAGATGGATTATACTAAAGGTGGGACCAAACCCGATGATGCTCGCAGCGAGATCGAATCAATGGTCAAACAGGGGGATGGAATTCAAGATGTCTGTTCAGAACTTGGTGTATCACCCTCTAAATTAGCCGAATTTCGATACGATGAGCGCCTATATCGAGATGGGGAAAAAGAGATGATATGTAAGCGTTTAGTTAGTGTAATTGTGGGAATTTTGTTTGGAAGATGGTCGACAGATGCGGAAATAGAAAGACATGACATTATTCGAGTTGATTCAGACTCCAAGATCAATGAGCTTCTCAAAGATTGTTTAGCACAGATAACCGGTGCTGGTGAAAGTAACTTTGATTATCTAAACAATGTACTAGCAAAGCCGCCAGGTCAGTGGCTTGCAGAAGAGTACTTCCGATATTACCACTGCAACGAGTATCGTCGACGTGGCCAAAGGATACCGATTTACTGGCAGTTAGAGAGCGCCACTGGCGCATTCAGCTGCTATCTCTACTATCACGAAATCGGTGAAAACACTCTCCCTAAGCTCCGTGGGCAGTACCTTGATCCCCGTATCACCGAGCTCGAAAATGAACTCGAAACGCTGAACGCCCGAACCAGTGCCGACAATCCCGATACTAAACTCCTCAATAGAAAGGAAGAGGTTGAAGAGGGTCTCGATGAAGTGCGTGAGTTCCGCGACACCATCGACCAGATGATCGACGACGGCGTCAGAGTCGACGTCGAGGAGGGCATCTGGGAGAACATCAAGGAGTGGGACCAATATGAGGTTCTACAAACCGGTCTTCCCAAACTGAAATCCAGTTACTCCCGATGAATTAAATCAGCCGGTTCTCCCCAATATGGATTTAAAAGTAGTCAACGCAGTAGGGTCAGGTGATTTAGGGATAGAGATTGATCTAAATCAATTAGCAACTGATGTGGAGGAAGTTGAATTTAATCCAGACAAGTACCCCGGCGCCTATGTGAGACTCCAAGAGGTGGAGCCACTGATTACGGCATATAGAACTGGAAAATACATAATTACAGGCTCAACATCCGAAGAGGAATCCTACGGCTGTAGAAAACGCTTCTTGGAACTTCTTTCTGACAGGGGAGTACTCGACACGCCAGACGATAAATGGTTCTCTATGCAGAATTACGTATGTACGGGAGAGTTGGACCAGGTCCAGAACCTAAACGCGTTAGCAATTGGTCTTGGATTAGGATCTACGGAGTATGAGCCTGAACAGTTCCCCGGTCTCGTTTATCGGCCTGACGACCACCCGGTCGTGATTTTGATATTTGCGTCCGGTAAAGTCGTGGTCACTGGAGCAATGGACATTGATGCGGCAGAGAAGGCTTTTCAGAGCTTAAAGGAGGATTTAGAAGCTCTGGTGTGATATGAATGAGAGACCTTCGTCCATCGAAGGTCGGAAGATTACCCGAAACAACCTTCAGCCTATCCTAGGAAAGGAGTTTTAATGGGAGATCTCGCCGACGACATTATTTCGGAACTACGCCAGAAGTTCGACCGGCATCGGGTTTGGGTGTGGTATGACGCACAGGAGAAGTACCAAGGCGTCGTCGACGAGGTCGAGACTGCGCTCGAGGACGTCACCTTCGCACGCTACGACGGCAGCTACCTCGAACTCAAACGACGTCTCCGCGACGAAGACCCGGACTTCGAGGACAAGTGGCTGTTCTACGTTCCCGAATCGAAAAACGACGCGGAGTGGTTCCGCGACGTCCACTCGTTGGGCAAACAGTATCGCGTTGGCGCCGACATCGACGACACGCCAGTGACGCAGTTCCTCGTCGAGCACGACGAGGAGATCCCGGAGGCGTACGCGGACTGGGGCCGGAACCGCAAGCACCAGCGATACGCGTTCTTCTGCGTCCTCTTCGATACCGCTGGTCCGAATCCCGACGAGTGGGTCCGTTCCTATCTCGCCTCGCCGGAGGAGTACCGTGACCCCATCGAGGAGTACGCGATGGCCGACGCCTGGGACGCCGAGCTGCGAGAAAGCTACGGCGTCGATGCTGGCCTCGACGCCCAGGAGATCGCGACGCAGCTCCTCTTCGGAGAACTGGCCCGGCGTGCGCCGACAAAGCGTTACGACGAACTCGCGGCCGACGACGAACGCGCTGCCGCGGACTTCTGTGACGACTGGCAACGGTATGCACCGACGGAGTTCACCCGCTATGCGAGAGAATTGGGTGGTGAGTACGACATCGCGCAGACGGTCGTCGAGTCCGAGAGTACGCGGTGGGAGTCGACCGCCTTCGAAGGCGTCGACGAGGGACTGATCGAGTTGGTGATGGGAAGATTGGCCGAGGAGACATACGCTGATCTTCCGCCCATAGCCGCGGAGCTGGAGACGGCTGTCACGAACCGAGCGGACAGCTTCTGGAGTACCGAAGAACTCGTTGATTGGTCTGTTCCCGTCGCGGCCGTGCAGACGCTGAGTCGAATCGACGGCGCCGACACGGATTCAGCTCCGGCGCTCGACCCCGAGGGACTCGCCCGAGAATACGTGAGCGACGACGGCTGGTGGACTGTCGACGCGGCGTACCGTAGATTCGTGATGGCACTGCAATCAGCGACGTACCCTTACAAGAACGAGACTCCGGTGAAGGATCGGGTGACCGATCACTACATGTCCTTCCTGCAGGAGGTGAATCGCCCCCTCGCAGAGCAACTGAACGAGGATCCGACACTCGGAACTCTCCAAACCAGCTTTGCCGAGGAGGTGATCGATCCCGACGACGGTACTGCGGTCATCATCTGCGACGGTCTCCGGTACGAACTGGCTGAGGCCATCCGGGAGGCCCTCGATAAACGCACGTCCTTCGATCAGCAGCTGACGGTGATGAGTGCCGCACTCCCATCCGTCACGGAGGTCGGGATGGCGGCGCATCTTCCTGGAGAGCTCGGCCTATCGGTCGAAGACGACGAACTCGTCGTTACGAGCGGTAGTGACGAAATCTCGAGTAAAGACGATCGCCGTGAACGATTCCAAGCGGCTGGATACGAGGTGGTGGACCTGGAGTCCCTCGGTGACACGTCCCTCGAGGATCTACAGGAGTCAGAACCCGTCCCGCGCGTCGTTTACTCGGGGACGATAGACAAGCTTGGGGAAAGCCTCGACGACGACGCTGCATTCAGCCAGGTGGCCGACCACGTCGACGACGTGGAGCGTGCCGTCCAAAGGCTCAAGCAGGCCGGCTACACGAAGTTCTTAATCACCAGCGACCACGGATTCCTCTACACCGAGCGACTTGCTGACGACCACAAGGTCGATTCACCCGATCTCGCGAGCGTGGTAAAGCGCCGGTTTGCGGCGGCCGATGCCGATTCACCTGTCGTCGTGCCTGACGAACTCGTCGAGTTTGACGGCGAGTCACTGGCGAAGTTAGGGATCGACGCACCCGACGTTCGATTGCTCTTCCCGCGAAGCGTCGCCTGTTTCAAAGCGCCGGGCGGGAATATGCGCTACTTCCACGGCGGAATTTCGATGCAGGAACTTCTCGTTCCGTGTCTCACAGTGACGACGGAGGAATTAGAAGAGGCCGCGACGATCTCGTACGACGTTTCGATACCGGACCCGGTAACGAATTCCATCGTTTCTGTCAAGGTTGAGGCGAAAAGCGAGCAGGTCTCCTTCGATCGAACGCCCACGCTGGAGATTCGGGCGTCGATTGACGGTCATTCAGTTGCCGAGCCTGCCGAATTAGAGGTAGCGCCAGGTTCGAACTCACAACAGGTCCGTCTCAAGCAGGGTGCAGTTTCTGGCGAGTCGGAAGTTCAGTTCGAGTTCATCGATACCGAGACGCGCGAGACCATTGAACGGCGGACTGTCGGCTTAGATCTCCTCTTTGCAGAGGACGATATGGGATTTGATGTATAACGGGTCGCCGAGAAGTGCTTAAATTCATACAGAAGGATCAATCCCGTCTTGTGGAATTCCGAAAATAACCAGGAACACCTCTCCTGTCCCATCGTGCCTTATGAAGTATTGTGTCGCCTCGTCCTCCTCTTGATACGCAGGGATCTTATCGAGTGCATTTGCGACAGCATCCATATCTCGTTCGCGTGTAAGAGTAGATCGCAACCACTCGCTATCGCCCTCTTCCTCGGTTTCTTTGGCGCTTTTAATCGCCATCTGTATCGGTTCGAGATCTGCAATTGCATTGTGCTCGGAAGAAACGATGTCAGCCTCATCCGGAATTTCTTCGACCTTCGAGGCCGCTATTGCGCGGTCGTCCTCCAGACTCCAATAAACGCCCACCCAACCACCCAATGTCGCACCAGTCGCGACCCCAACCGGTCCAAATAGTGAACCGCCAACGGCTCCGACAGCGGCTCCTGTACCTGCAGTTGGTGCCGTCTTGCCAACAGTTTTCCGAAAGCTCTGCAGTGCTTCATTGAGATCAGCTGATCCGATGGCGTTTGCGACACTTCCAGCTTCGTCGACTATATCCGTTAGATTTTGAGAGACATCTTTAGAGGCCCCAGAGAGATGCACCGATGCTGACTCGAATTGGTCCGACAGAACGTTGATGAATTCAGCCGGTAAATCTTCACCGCCCCCAATCGTCTCGTCAGATTCATCGTGTTGAAAGCAAAACCGCCCGTCTTTCGCTAACCGAGTACATCTATGTCCTTCATTCGTGATTGCTCGGCATTGGTCTTGATCGTCGGTCTCTGTCATAGTCTACTGTGCTGAGTCATATGTCAAAACAATTTCTCCGCAACTAGGAATTCACACGAGAAATTCACGGTTACGATGGACGTGCATAACCGACATTTCTTTGCCCACGCCAGTACACAACAATCCATGACCACTCGAGACGTCGACCAGAAAGCCCTCGACGTCTTTCCGGGACGTGTGGTCCGCAAGGACCTCGTTCAGGATATCAAATCCGGCGCAAACGTGCCGACCTACGTACTCGAATATTTGGTCGGTCAGTACTGTGCCACTGACGATGAGGATTCGATCGAAGAAGGGCTCGAGACCGTCAAAGAAGTACTTTCGAAGCACTACGTTCGGCCGGACGAAGCGGAGTTCGTCAAGAGTGAGGTACGCGAGCGAGGCCGCTACCGAGTCATCGACAAGGTAACGGTCCGCCTCGACGAGCAACAGGACGCGTATATCGGATCGTTCGTCAACTTGGGCTTGAGCGATGTCGAGGTCAATGAACACCTGGTGAGTAAACATCCAAAACTCCTCGGTGGTGGTGTCTGGGCGATAATCGATTTGACCTATCTTCCAGACAACGCAAATTCACCGAAGAGCCTCTTTGGCATAGAATCGTTCAAACCCATTCAGATCTCTAACCTTGACCTGGACCAGCTGAAAGAGCGCCGTCGGGAATTCACACGCGACGAATGGTTGGATCTCACGCTCCAAAGCGTGGGATACGACCCGTCCGCGTTTGACCACCGCGAGAAGCTTCTGTTCCTTACGCGTTGCATCCCGCTCGTGGAATCGAATTACAACTACGTGGAACTCGGCCCCCGTGGAACGGGGAAAAGCTACCTCTATCGGGAAATCAGTCCCCACTCCATTCTCATCTCCGGCGGGAAAACCACAGTCGCGAAACTCTTTCTCAACCTCAATACGGGCCAAATCGGACTCGTCGGTCGATGGGACGTCGTCGCCTTCGACGAAGTCGGGGGTCTCCAGTTCTCCGATTCGGAGGCTGTCCAAATGCTCAAGGACTACATGGAGTCCGGAAGCTTCTCTCGGGGGACCGAGGAACTCACTGCTCAAGCGTCGATGGTGTACGTGGGCAACATAGATCTGGACGTCGAGGGCGTCCTGAAGAGTTCGCACCTGTTCGAACCGTTCCCCGAAGACATGCAGGACCTCGCCCTTATCGATCGGTTCCACTTCTATCTTCCCGGGTGGGAAGTTCCGAAGATGCGCTCGGAGTTCTTCGGGGACCAATTCGGCTTCATCGTCGACTTCTTCGCGGAGTACGTTCGCGAACTCAGGAAGGAGTCCCACGGTGACGCGATCAACGAGGAATTCGCGTTCGGTGATCACCTCAACCAACGTGACGAGAAAGCCGTACGGAAAACCGTCTCTGGCTTGCTCAAGCTGCTTCATCCCCACGGCGAGTACACGAAGGAGGAACTACGAGAATATCTGGAATTTGCGATGGAGGGTCGACGGCGAGTCAAAGAACAGCTCAAACGAATGGGTGGGATGGAGTACCGTGCGGTCGAATTTTCCTATCTCGACCTAGAAACCCGCGAAGAAACCTACGTGCCAGTTCCCGAGGAAGCCGAAGAGTCCCTCATTCCTCCGGGAACGCAACAGCCGGGAACGGTATACACGATCGGCGAGGATGAGGGACGCCACGCACCATTCCGTATCGAGACACAAGCGCTACCTGGCTCGGGAAAGACGAACATTTCTGGCACACCAGGCAGCGGGATGAAGGAGTCGTTCGAAACAGCTTGCGACTTCCTACAAGCTAACATGCGGGAACTCCGGCGAGACGAGACACTTGACGAATACGACATCAACGTGCAGGTCCTGAATCCTTCGGACGCGGAGGAGGGTGAAGAAACGAGTGTTGGCCTACTCGTTGGCATCGTCTCGGGTATCCTTGGTCGGCCAGTGCGGCCACAGATCGTTGTCCTAGGTGCTATGAGCTTGATGGGAGAACTGGTTCGCGTTAGTTCACTGGTCGACAAGCTCCAGCTAGCTGTCGATTCAGGAGCAAAAACGGTACTGCTCCCAGCGAAAAATAAGGAGGACCTCGCAAAGATCCCAGACGAGCTTCTCGACCAAATTGAACTTGTTTTCTACACAGACCCGCTTGATGCAGCGAGCAAAGCAATCAACATCGATTAACCGAAGTAATGGTCTCTGTTCCCTTGAGTTCCTGTATATTGACGACCGAGGTACCATACGACCTCCCGGAAGCTCCCTCATTTCGATCGACTACTCTTGGTGACTATTTCCCACATTTGTTCAGAGGGTACTAGAATGAATGGACTTGAAGAGGGCATGAAGGTGCGAATTGATATTCCCGACCAAGAGGATCCGGATTATGACAGCATCCATGGCCGGTCTGGTGAAATCATTGAAGTGATTGAGGATGATGCTGGCAGGGTGACTGGTGATGGGAGGGATTCCGCCCTTTACAGGGTGCAATTAGAGGACGGTGAAGTGGTCGATTGCCGTTGGCGCGACATTCGTCCGAAATAGATCTGGCTGCATGATTCAGGGAATAATGGAAGGCCAGAATCGAACTCGGATTTCCCCGTTCAAGTCTTAATTCTCCAGGGAGACCAGTTTTGTCTGGTTTTCTGGAATGTCCCAAGTTTTCCGACCCAGTTTGAACCAGCTGGCTATTAATCGAATAGTGTGGGCGAGGTTGCGAGCTATTTTAGGGGAGGCTTCGTCCAGAGTGGTTGGGTCTCAGGAATCCGAATGTAAACCACCTCTCCCACGCACTACAGCTGATCATCAACGGTGAACTGGCTGTCATAGCGTTCACTATCGGCTACTGAGCCGGAAAAGACCTGGATCGCGAGTTTTCCGTTAACAGATCAAGGCGGAGTAGCCTTCGTGTTGAACCGGTTGAAGGCATCCAAAATTTGGAACAGAATTATGTCATGGGAAGCAGTTTGCTAGTCGCATGGCTAATGGCTGTGAATTTCTTACCAGTCCATCCTTGGACGTTCTCCAGTCTGAGGTATTTAAACGAGTATCCGACCAGGCAGGTGACCAACCAGGTAGTATTCTTTACATCGAAAACAACGACCATCGAATTGAAGAGATCGAAGACACGTGGGCATCGGACTGTAAGCCTCTTCGGCTCCGGGTAACTGATTTCAACACCATCGTCGGCGGGTGCTACGAGCGCATCGTAGGCCCAAGCTCTATACTGGATGCACTGACACGGCGTCGTTTGATCGACCGAGCTCTCCGAATCGTTGCCGACCGGGGGCACCTGAAAGATGCGCACCTCTACCGGGATCAGTTCACTTCACTCATCACGGAACTGGAAGGTGAAGGATATCACACTCCCGAGGCTGTCCGATCGCTCGTCGAGGAATCCAACCTCGGGACCGAGAAAGCCGATTTGGTGGCGAGTGTGTACGAGGTTTTCTATGAACTCCGACGGGAGGGCGTCGGGGAAGACGTGTATACTTTGAGTGAAGCCTATCGGGAGGTGTTGGGGAGCGAAATATCGCTCGCAGAGTTTCTCCCGAACGTCGATGTCGTCGTGGTCTCGGGCTTTTACGAGCTATCCCACCACGAAAAGGCTTTCTTGCATCAACTAGCCCCGGAGTTTCCACTCTATATCTCACTCCCCCTGGTCGACACGGAGAATCCGACCGCTGGGGCAAACCAGATCACAACCGACGCGATGGAGACCTATCGGGACATTGCTGGTCCGCCGACCACTATTTCCCCCGATTCCTCGAGTCCCCTCACAGATACTGCTGGTAAGCTCTATACTCCGACTTTGGGGCTGGATGAAGAGTCGACAGTGCCCGATCGTCTCCATTGGTACAGCGCTCCAACACCGGATAGAGAGGTCAGGCAGGTCGCTCGGCGGATCCGAAAACAGCTCGCGGGCGGTACTGATCCCAACGATATCTTGGTCGTTATTCCGGGACTGATCTCCTATCAAGAGCAGGTAGCAGACGTCTTTGACGCGGCCGGTATCGAGTCGGTCGGATTTGCGAACAAGCTGCTGTACCAGACGTACGCTGGTCGAGCTATGCTCGACCTGGTTGATCTTTGTGTCAAAGACCCACGCACGGATGTGATTGCCCGCCTTGCGACGAACCCCCTCGTCACGCTCAGTGAGGGAGACGAGGTGGATTCCTCTGCAATCGCGGACCTCGCTCGCCGACTTCCGACTGTCGATGGAGAGCGTCTTCTTCAGGAACTCGACGATAGCTCAGGCAATGCGCTTCAACAGCTCTTCCAGATCGCCGACGATGCCGAAGCCGCAGGTGCGGAAGACGTTGTCAAAGCTGTCCGAAGGGTGTTCGAAGCAGTCGATCTCCCGGATAACGTCGAGGCCATCGAAGAGGGCGCGAACTCCTTCGACGCGCGAATGGAGGTGGCATCGTACAATCGCGTCGAGAGAGTGCTTGACGCCGTCGAGTTCGTCGCCGAGCGATTTGGAATGGACGACCCCATCGCAGAAGTGCACGATGCTCTCGAGAAAGTTCGAGTCCCGCCGCCGGGCCAACCGACACAGGACGTCGTCGAGATCGTCGGGCCACGGGATGCCTACATGCAGTCCTATTCACACCTGTATTTCGTTGGGCTCACAGAACAGGACTTCCCGGTCGAAAAAGACCGCCCACGCTTTTTCGAACGGATATTCGACGAAATACCCGAAATTTCGCTCACCGATGATCGAACAGAGGCCCGCTACCAGTTCGCGACCTTGATTTCGAGCGCGGATAGTGTCTACATCACGACGCCAGAAACGTCATTTGATGACGAAGATCTGCTAGAATCGTCGATTCTCGATGAACTCGCACGTGTAACGGGCCTTGAGCCGTCACCCGAAGAGCTTGGAAACGCTGTATGTGAAGACGTTCAGCGGGCCCTTCGCCACCATCGAGGAAGGGAGGCTCGCGAGGCGGCTGTTTCTCACGCAGCCGACTCTGGAGCATTCACCCGACAACAAGTGGATCGCATCGTTGCGGGTGGGAGATGCGCCGAAAATCGAGCCCGGGTTGGCCTGTCTGATCACGATGGACAGCTCGACCCCGAGCTCGTTGTCGACCTTCATGGAGAGCGTGGACCGTACAGCCCGACGCAACTGAAAGACTACGCGCAGTGTGGCCACGCCTACTACATGAAACGGATTCTGGGCATCGAAGCCCCGGACGAGTTCCATTTGGAGCCACAAAAAGTCGATCTTGGAAGTCTCGTTCACAATATCTTCGAGAGGTTCTTTCGCGGTCTTCAGGATGACCACGGCGACCCAGTATCAGTACTTCACAAAGCCGCTTAGTTAGAACGTCTGCTTGCTGAAGGTGTGTCTAAAACCAAACAAGCAGACGGTGAGATCCACGAGGACCAGCTTCTTAACTTTCTCGTCAACCGCCTTGACGAGGA
>Ga0208138_100221_pt1 | contig 31824 bp, 29 predicted proteins | sample AntRauMetaRauer3_FD_184786 | JGI IMG/M metagenome (GOLD analysis project Ga0208138, IMG submission 184786) | Saline lake microbial communities from Rauer Lake, Antarctica, in enrichment culture - Antartic Rauer Lake 3 Metagenome Rauer3 (SPAdes)... ...
CGCGAGGAGGCGGAGATGAACGCCTTCTTCATCATCCCGATCCGCGCCGGCTTCGTCGGTCGGATCGCCTCGACGCACCCGTCGACGGAGAACCGGATCGAGCGGCTCCGTGACCTCGAAAAAGAGATGGCGTCAGCCTGAGCCGGCCCGTCGCGACGACCGCCCGTTGGACGGGCGGTTTATCCCTGATTCCCCCGATTCCTCTTTTTTGCTAGTTGAAGGTGAACCCCACCGAAGCGCGGTCTGCATCGTCATGATGTGTATTCTATTCTATCGAATGCAAGCGCTCAGAGTGATCAGCAGTGGAGTCCGATCGGCCACAGACCAAGTGACGGTGGTGAGCGGGGAAGCCGCACATCTCCGTCCGGCCGTTAACAGCACAATTGTGTCAAAAACATATATTGATAAGAAATAATATGGATAGTCGTGATACACTGTCTCGATCGCTGACGACGCGATCAACGAAGAATTGGTGTTAAAATAGTAGAAGTCTGTGAAATAAAAATGTAGAACAAATACGGCCAAGATGTGCAATATATCCCAAAAAATACAGTAATTTGCGCCTTAAAAGACTGAAAAATATTTATCGATACGTCGTCGCAATGAGCCAGCCAGAAGTGAGTCACTCAGGAGTCTGCATCCAAAGGAAAGTTGTCGAACGACGATCCGAGATCGACCGAGCCAAATAAGAGTAAAAAATCGATAATAATGCGATAATATACAGAATGTTTAGATATATAGATCGGATCGGCCGGTGCCGGACAGAGAATCTGAACCGCCCGGTGAGATCGACCCACCGTCGGAACGACGGCTCGGCAGAGCGGCTCAAATAACAACAGTACTCGTGTTATTTGCTCGGCGGCATCAACTGGTCTTCGAGTCGGTGACGATGTATTTGTTCGATATCGTCGAACGAACTGTCGATGGCGGCAAGCGTTCGATCGCTCGACGGCCTCAGGAGTGCGCGATGTTGAGTTCGAGCTCTTTGGCCGCCCCGAGCAGCAGATCGGGGAGGTCCGATTCGAGCCGCTCCCCGTTCAGGCGGTGGGAGGGACCGGTGACGCTGAGCCCACCGATCACGTCACCATCCGGGCCGCAGATCGCGACGCCGACGGCGTGGGTCCCGCGGAGCGACTCTTCCCGGTTGAAGTAGTATCCCCGCTCCCGCCCCGCGTCAATTTCTGCACGGAGCTCGTCCGGGTCGATGATCGTGTGCTTAGTTACCGGGTCGAACGACATGCGTTCGAACATATCGGACAGTTCTGTCTCCGGCAGCTCCGCGAGGATCGCCTTCCCGGCCGACGCCGCATACAGAGGGATGCGGCTGCCGATGCCGGGGTCGGTGCGGACCGCCTGGTCGCCGACGGCGCGAGCGAGGTACACCATCTTCCCGTGTTCCTCGACGAAGAACTGTGCGCGTTCACCGGTCACCTCGGCGATCTCCTCAACCTTCCGTCGCACGAGGTCGTACCCGCGGTAGCTACTCCGGGCGGTGACCCCGACCTCGAGGAATCGGAGTCCGACGTGGTAGCCGTCGTCGCGGCGGACGACATAGCCGAGCGCTTCCAGGGTGTGGAGGTGCCGATGAACCGTGCTCTTCGCGTACTCGAGCTCGCTCGCCAGCTCCGACAGGGATGCACCGTCGTCGTCGGCGAGGCGCTGCACGATGTCGAACATCGTCTCTGCGGTCTGAACCGTGTCGGCTCCAGCCCCGTTATTGGCGTCGATCGGTGGTTCGGTCATAGTCGATACTCCGAATCCAACCATATAAGCATTCGAATATGTCGAACGGTCAGAACCGGCGATCCGACCGCACCTGTGGTAACACGTAGGTTTAATTCGGGAGACAGTGTGCGAACAGGCGTGGTATCACTCTCGTCGATAGCGGGAGCCGATTCGGGGGTCGTACGGGAACGGCCCTTCCAGTTGCTGCTGCTGATCAACGTACTCCCCCCGCTCGGCACCGCACTCCTGTCGCCGGTGCTCGGCTCGTTGGTCGAGCCGCTCGGCGCGTCGACGGCGAACATCGGTCTCATGATGTCGGCATTCACCGCGCCCTCCATCTTCGTTATCCCAATCGCGGGCATCATCTCTGACCGGTACGGGCGGCGGCCGACGCTGATCTTCGGACTGTGCTGGTTCGGACTCGCCGGCACCGCGATCGCGTTCGTCTCCACGTTCCGCGCGGCGCTCGCGTTGCGCGCGCTACAGGGGATCGGGTTCGCTGCGCTCACGCCGATTATCATCACCAGCCTCGGCGACCTGTACGCGGGAACGAAGGAGGCGACCGCGCAGGGGCTCCGATTCACCGGGTCCGGACTCTCGCAGACGGCGTTCCCGCTGGCCGCAGGCGTCCTCGTCGGGATGGCGTGGCAGTACCCGTTCCTGCTGTACGCCGTCGCGTTCCCGATCGCAGCCGTCGTCTACGTGTACTTCGAGGAGCCGCTCGACGAGACGGCCGACGAGGAGTCCGAGGCCGGGATCCGAGAACAGTTGGGCGACATGCGAACACTCGTCGCACATCGCCGCGCGTGGGCGATGGTCGCCGCCCGCGGAACAGCGAACATCGCGTGGTTCGGCTTCCTCACGTACAATTCGATCCTCGTCGTCGACGTCCTCGGCTACACGCCGACAGAGGCGGGGGTCCTCGCGGCACTCGCGAGCCTCACATACGCGCTCGCGGCGACACAGGCGGGTCGCATCACCGCCGTCTTCGACGACCGGCTCTACCCGCTCGTCGCGACGAACCTGTCGATGGGTGCCGGTCTCGCACTCACCTTCCTCGCCCCGTCGCTTACGGTCGCCGCCGTCGGCGTCGTATTCATGGGCGTCGGGTTCGGGCTCGTGCTCTCGATCTACCGGAGCGTCATCACGACGCTCCCGCCCGCGGATCTGCGTGGCGGGCTCGTCAGCCTCGGTGAGGGCAGTGGGCGCGCGGCGGCGACCGCGACCCCTGTGGCCATGGGCGTCGCTGTCGCGGTCGCGACCGCCGCGCTCGGATTCGAGACGGCGGTTCGTGCGGTGGGGGTGGGAACCGGTGTCGTCAGCGCCGGCGTCGGGATCACCTGTCTCCTCCTGATGAGCGCGTCGCCACCGATCCGGATGGACGAGTGAGTCGGCAGCGCGACGACACCCGCTCGACGTGCCTCGTCCCTGCCGACTACCGCCACCCGGAGAGCTTTGTCAACCGGTCGCGTCGCGTGGACCATGTCCACCATCGACATCGCGGTGCTTGATCACGACGCACACGGCATTCCGGCGGCCGACTACGCGGAGATCCTCGCCCGACGACTCCCCGACCGCGAGGTCCGTCTCGCCGCGACGCCCGACGAACACCGACGCTACCTGCGGGAGGCGACGGTCGTCGCCGGGAAGCACATCGGTGCCGAGGAGGCGGCGACCGCCGAGAACCTACGGCTGTTCGCGTGCAACTCCGCCGGCGTCGACCACCTCCCGCTGGATGCGCTCGCCGAGCGCGGCGTCGCGGTGACGAACGCGTCAGGCGTCCACGGTCCGAACATCGCCGAGCACGTGCTCGGCTGGGTGCTGACATTCGCGCGGCGGCTCGATGAGGGGCGGCGTCGCCAGCGTCGCCGAGAGTGGCGCCGCCTCCAGTCGTTCACTGAACTCGCCGACAGCACCGTCACTGTCGTCGGACTCGGGTCCATCGGCGAGGCGATTGTCGCCCGCCTGGAGGGGTTCGATGTCAACACGGTCGGTGCCCGCTACTCGCCGGAGAAAGGCGGGCCGACGGACGAAGTGGTCGGCTACGACGACCTCCCAGAGGTATTGCCGGGGACGGACGTGCTCGTCCTCGCGTGCCCGTTAACGGAGACGACGGAAGGACTGATCGGCGAGGCCGAGCTCGACGCGCTACCGACAGACGCGATCATTGTCAACGTCGCTCGCGGCGGCGTGATCGACACGCCGGCACTCGTGGACGCGCTCCGGTCGAACGCACTCCACGGGGCCGCCCTCGATGTCACCGATCCGGAGCCGCTCCCGAGCGACCACGATCTGTGGGGGTTCGAGAACGTCTTCTTGACTCCCCACGTTGCGGGCCACACCCCGAAGTACTGGGAGCGGCGCGCGGACATCCTCGTCGAGAACGTCGAACGGGTCGCCGAGACCGGCGAGTACGACGGACTGAAAAATCAGGTCGCGTAGGGGCGTGTCGAGGGGAAAGAGAAGCCAGCGGTCCTACTGGTACGCCGGGATCCCGGTGAGGTCCTCGCCGAGGATCAGGGTGTGGATGTCGTGGGTGCCCTCGTAGGTGTACACCGTCTCCATGTTCGTCATGTGGCGCATCGGCGAGTAGTCGGCGGTGATCCCGTTGCCCCCGAGCATCTCGCGAGCGATTCGAGACTGGTCGCGGGCGGTGCGGACGTTGTTGCGCTTGGCCATCGAGACGTGTTGCGGCCGCATTTCGCCCGCTTCCTTGAGGTCGGCGAGCCGGTGGGCGAGCAGTTGTGCGAGCGTGATCTGCGTCGCCATCTCCGCAAGCTTCTGCTGTTGCATCTGGAAGCCGCCGATGGGCTTTCCGAACTGCTCGCGGTCCGTGGCGTACTCGCGAGCGACCTCGAAGCAGTCCTGGGCGGCGCCGACCGCACCCCACGCGATACCGTAGCGGGCCTGGGTCAGACACGACAGCGGCCCCTTCATCCCAGTCACTTCGGGGAGGACGTTCTCGGCGGGGACGTGCACGTCCTGGAGGCTGATCTCGCCCGTGATCGACGCGCGGAGGCTGAGCTTCTCGTCGATTTTGTTCGTCGTGACCCCGTCCCGGTCGGTCTCGACGAGGAACCCGCGAACCGGGGTACCCTCTTCGGTGTGGTCTTTCGCCCAGACAACGGCAACATCCGAAATCGGGGAGTTCGTGATCCACGTCTTCGAGCCGTTCAGCACGTATCCGTCGTCTGCGTGCCCGCCGGCACGTTCGGCGCGCGTCTCCATCGCGGAGGGGTTCGACCCGTGCTCCGGCTCGGTGAGTCCGAAGCAGCCGACGGCCTCGCCGGTGCCGAGCTTCGGTAACCACTCCTCTTTCTGTGCGTCACTGCCGAACGCGTGGATCGGGTACATCACCAGCGCCCCCTGCACGCTTGCCATCGAGCGGAGCCCGGAGTCGCACGCCTCCAGCTCGCGCATCAACAGGCCGTAGGCCGTCTCGCTGACGCCCGGCAGACCGTAGCCCTCCAAGTTTGGCGCGTAAAAGCCCATCTCGCCCATCTTCGGGATGAGCTCCATGGGGAACGTACCGTCGATCCAGTGTTGGCCGATGTCCTCGACCTCGCCGTCGATGAACGACCGGGCAGAGTCAACGAGCATCCGCTCTTCCTCGGATAGGGTCGACTCCATGTCGAAGTAATCGAGCATACAGTCGCTTTCGATCGCAGAAATAAATAACCATAGTCTCCGGCGGTTGAGACGCCGGGCTCGCGCGTCGATACGGAGTTCCAGCTTAGAACCCGTCGGTTCCCTCCAGCAAGTGCTCTTCGACGACGGCCTCGTCGAGCTCGATCCCGAGCCCGGGCGCTTCCGGCACCGCGATCCGACCGTCTTCGATCAGCGGCTCGTCGCGCGCCAGCAGGTCGTCCCACCAGTCGACCTCCAGGGCGTGATACTCCAAGAGGTCGAAGTTCGGGGTGGCCGCACCGAGGTGGACGCAGGCCATCGTCCCCACCGGGCTACAGACGTTGTGCGGAGATATCGGCATGTAGTTCTCCTCGGCGCGGTCGGCGATCCGCATCGTCTCCGTGAGCCCGCCGACCGTCGTCGGGTCAGGGGTGACGATATCGACGCCGTGCTCGTAGATCAGATCCGACAGCTCGAACACGCGGAACCGGTTCTCGCCGGTCGCGACCGGCGTCCGCGTCGCCTTCGTCACCTCCTTCTGGGCGTCCATGTTCTCCGGTGGGATCAGGTCCTCAAGCCACATCAGGTCGAACTCCGCTAACTCGTGGGCGAGCCGCTTCGCGCTCTCGACGGAGTAGTCCCAGTGGCAGTCAAAGGCGAGGTCGATGTCGTAGCCGATCTCCTCGCGCACGGCCGCGACGATCTCCTTCTTTTCCCGAATCGCTGCGTTCGTCAGGCGCCCGTTGTACGGGTCGTTCTCGTTGTCGGCCGGCAGGTCGAGATCGAACTTCAGCGCGGAAAAGCCCATATCGGTGACGCGGGCGGCCTCGGCGGCGTACGCCTCGGGAGAGTACGCCTCGGCCTCGGCGTAGGCGGTCGCGCCGTCCTCGACCGCGTACGCTTCGCCGGCGTGGCAGTCGCAGTAGAGCCGGACCTCATCGCGGTATTTCGAGCCGAGCAGCTGGTAGACGGGGAGCCCGAGGATCTTCCCGGCGGCGTCCAAAAGCGCGATTTCGATGCCGGACGCCGCGGTGACGACCTTCCCGGTCGTGCCGCCGTGGCCCGACATCTCCTGAAAGATGTAGCGAACGAGCCGCTCGACGTCGAGCGGGTTCTCGCCGACGAGGAACCGGTTCGTGTACTCGACGAGCTCCGGGACGCCGCCGCCCCGGTACGCCTCGCCGATGCCAGTGACGCCGGCGTCCGTCTCCACTTTGATCAGGTTCCACTCGAAGTTCCCCTCGACGACGCAGGCGTCGAGGCTGGTTATCTGTACGTCTCGGTCCGGGTCGCGGGTGTCGATCTGATCTGAGTAGTCTCTCATAGATGTCGAGTGTCGATTAGTCGTCGGAGAATTTCGCGAGCGCCTCTTTGTCGAGTGGGACGCCGTGACCGGGTCGGTCGGGGAGCGAGATGGTGCCGTCATCGCCCGGTTTTACCGGGTCGGCGACGACGTCGTCGAACGCCTTCACGTCCATGTCGCGATAGAAGTACTCCACCCAGAGGCCGTTCTCGATGGCGCCTAAAAGTGACGCGTGGATGTTCCAGTTGTAGTGGGGCGCGATCTGCACGTCGTACGCCGACGCGTAGTGAGCGATCTTCAACCACTCGGTGATCCCGCCGCAGACGGTGACATCGGGCTGGAGGATCGTCGCCGCGCCGGAGTCGACGAGCCGCGCGAAGTTGTGTCGGGTCCCCTCCAGCTCGCCGGTGGCGACGGGGTAGTCGATCCCGTCGTTCACTTCGGCCATCGTGTCAACGCGGTCGATCATCACGGGCTCCTCGATGAAGTACGGATCGTAGGGCTCGAACGCCCGACAGTTGCGGAGCGCCTCCGTGGTGGACCCCCAGACGCCGTTGGCATCGAGCAGGAGGGTCCGTTCGTCGCCGATCTCGTCGCGCACCGCGGCGACGCGGTCGGCCTCCTCGTCGGCCGACAAGCGGCCGACTTTCATCTTCACGATGTCGTGGCCCTCGTCGAGGTAGCGCCGCATCTCGCCTCGGAGCGCCTCATGGCCCTTCTCGTCGCGGTAGTAGCCGCCGCTGGCGTACGACGGCACCGACTCCGAGTGGCCGCCGAGCAACTTGTGGAGCGGCATCTCCGCGGCCTTCGCCTTCACGTCCCAGAGCGCGATGTCGACGGTCGAAATAGCGCGCAAGAAGAGACCGGTACGGCCGATCTGGACGTTTCCGTCGTACATCTTGTGCCACAGTCGCTCGGTGTCGCGGGGATCCTCGCCGACGAGCAGCGGTTCGAGCATCGACTCGACCGCGTCGGCGATGAGCCCAGCTCCCTCGTACCCGAGCGAGTAGCCGACCCCCTCGTGGCCGGTATCAGTCCTGACGTACGTGATCGCATGGTCCCGATAGGTGAGCGTTCGGTTGGAGAACGACACCGGCGACTCCAGCGGGAGCTTGATTGGAAACGACTCGACTTCGGTTATTTCCATGCGTGCAACGGCGTCACATGGGTACAAGTAGACCGCTGTATCGGCAACACTCTCATCACCTGCCGTCTCGACAGCATGCTTACAACTGGCAGTCTCACCCGCAGCTTTTGTACTGGCGCCGCGAGGGACCCCACATGGAGTTCCCCGACCGACGTGACGTCGACCACCTCATCGATCCGCAGCCGCTCCCGGAGTTTGCGCGGGTGCGGTACGAGCCGCGGACGGAACGCCTCGACGACCCGGTCGCGGCGACCCGCGACGAGCTCGACGCGCTCGATCTCGATAGCCTCTCCGAGGGCGCGACGGTGGCCGTCGGCGTCGGCAGCCGCGGGATCGACCGTATCGATGAAGTTGCGGCGGCGGTCGTCTCCCGGCTCGCCGAGCGCGGCTTCGACCCGGTGGTCGTGCCGGCGATGGGGAGCCACGGCGGTGCGACGCCCGAAGGGCAGCGCGAGGTGCTAACGGCGCTCGGAGTCACCGAGGAGAGCGTGGGAGCGCCGATCGACGCGCGCATGGCGGCCAGAGAGTTAGCGACGGTGTCCGTCGGCGACGCGGAGACACCCGTGTACTTCTCCGAGGCAGCGCTGGAAGCCGACGCCGTGCTCGTGGTGAACCGCGTGAAGGCCCACACCAACTTCACCGGGGCGATCGAGAGCGGGCTCGCGAAAATGGCCGTCGTCGGCCTCGGCAAGCAGCGCGGCGCGAAGTCGTTCCATTCGACGGCGATCGCCGAGGGATACGTCGAGACGCTGGCAGCGGCCCTCGATGTCATCGAGCGTGAGGCACCGATGATCGGCGGGATCGCGCTGGTCGAGAACTTCGAAGAGGAGATCGGCCACCTGGAGGCGGTGCCCGTTGGCTCATTCCTCGACCGCGAGCCGGAGCTACTGGAGCGCGCGTACGAAGAGATGCCGACGCTCCCGGTCGACGACATCGACCTGCTGGTCATCGACGAGATCGGCAAGGAGATCTCGGGTGCCGGGATGGACACGAACGTCATCGGCCGCTACCGCGTCCTCAACGCGCCGGACCCCGAGACGCCGGCCATCGACCTCATCTACGTCCGGGGGCTGACCGAGGAGACGAAGGGGAACGGCAACGGGATCGGGCTCGCCGACCTCACCCGGCAGGCCGCAGTCGACCAGCTCGACATGAAAAAGACGTACGCGAACGCGCTCACGAGCGGGTCGCTCGCGAAGTCGAAGCTCCCCGTGGTGGCGCCCGACGACGAGTTCGCGCTCCGGACCGGGGCAACGGCGCTCGGTGGCTACGACCCCGAGACGGTTCAGATCGTTTGGATCCGGAACACGCAAGACCTCGGCGAGCTCCGCGTCTCCGACGCCGTCGTCGACGACCTCCCCGAGGCGGCGCGGGTGGTGGAACGCGAGACGGTGGCGTTCGACGACGGGACGGCGCGCTTCGAGGCGACGACCGACGGCGACTTGGACGCGTAGCGGTCCGACTGCCGCCGCGGCGCGGTCGCCGCGCAGTCAGGGGGCAGTCGCGCCTCCAGCACGGGACTCGACGCCTTGCCTATAGAGAAACGTTTTCACGGCCCACTCGGGATGAGTGACCATGGACCTACAGATCGATGGGAACGCGGCCCTCGTCACAGCATCGTCCAGCGGACTCGGAAAAGCATCGGCGAAGGCGCTGGCCCGCGAGGGCGTCAACGTCGTCATCAACGGTCGCGACGAGGACCGGCTCGAAGCCGCCCGAGAGGAGGTCGAGGCGGTCGCGACCGGCCAGGTCGTCGCGCAGCCCGCGGACCTGACCGAGGCCGACGAGGTCGCGGCGCTCGTCGAGACGACCGTCGACGAGTTCGGCACGATCGACCACCTCGTAACGAGCGCGGGTGGGCCGCCCTCGGGCGCGTTCCTCGACACCGACGACGATGACTGGCAGCACGCCTACGACCTGCTCGTGATGAGCGTCGTTCGACTGGCTCGGGAGGCGTATCCGCACCTCAAGGAGGGCGACGGCGGCACGATCGTCAACATCACCTCCCGCAGCGTCAAGGAGGCCATCGACAGTCTCGTGCTGTCGAACTCCGTCCGAATGAGTGTCATCGGGCTTGAGAAGACTCTCTCGAAGGAGTTCGCCCCGGAGGTCCGTGCGAACGCAGTCCTGCCGGGTCCCCACGAGACGAGCCGGATCCGGGACCTCGTCGAGGCCGCCGTCGAGCGCGGCGACTACGACTCCTACGAAGAAGGGCTCGACGACTGGGCGCAGAACCCGCTCGGCCGCATCGGTGACCCAATGGAACTCGGCAACACCGTCGCGTTCCTCTCGTCGCCGAAGTCCGGCTACGTCAACGGCACGGCGCTCCCGATCGACGGCGGCTCGACCGGAGCGAACCTATGAAGCCAGTCGCGTTCGACGAGGCCGAGACGTACGAGCCCGAGGACGGCTGGCGGCGCGTGTCGATGGCGGGCAGCGACCAGTTCTCTTTCGAGTGGTTCGAGAAGCCGCCGGGCCACAGCTCGCCGATGCACGACCACGAGAACGAGCAGGTGTGTCTCTGCTTAGAGGGCGAGCTCACGGTCGCCACCGAGGACGACTCGGTCACGCTCCAGAAGAACGATTCCGTCCTCTTAGAGTCCAACGAGGCCCACCGAGTCGAGAACACCGGTGACGAGCTCGCGGTTGGCCTCGACGTGTTCGCGCCCGGACGCTCGTTCGACTTCTGGACGGACCGCGAGGAGTGATCGAGCGATGAAGTTCCTCGCACGCACGGCGACTGGCGACCCGCTGCTCGGCGACGACGACGGGTACGTACCCCTCGACGCCGTCGAACCCGATCTGGGAAGTGTCCGCGACGCGCTCCCGCGCGCTGCCGCAGGCACGCTCGGCGACGTCGACGACGCGACCGCAGAACCCGTCCCGGCGGCCGACGTGTCGTTCGGCGCTCCGCTCGAGTCGTTCGGAAAGCTCTGGGGGATCGGCCTGAACTACGAGGAACACGCCGGGGACCTCGACGAGCAGCGCCCGGACGAGCCCGCGAGCTTCATGAAGCCGTCGTCGGTGCTGACGGGGCCCGGCGGGCCGATCCGTCTGCCGCCGGAGTCACAGAGCGAGCGGGTGACCGCCGAGGCGGAGCTGGCCGTCGTGATGGGGCGCACGTGCCGGAACGTCGAAGAGACCGCGTTCGAGGACGTGGTGGCCGGCTTCCTCCCGGTGATAGACATGACCGCCGAGGACGTCCTCCAGCGGAATCCCCGGTTCCTCACGCGGGCGAAGAGCTACGACACCTTCCTCGTTCCCGGTGCCACGATCGCGGTACCGGAGGAGCCGCTCGATCTCGACGACCTCTCCGTGCAGACTGAGGTCAACGGCGAGGTCGAGGCCGAAAACGAGATCCGAAACATGCTGTTTCCCCCGTCGGAGATCGTCTCGTTCCACTCCGACGTGATGACGCTGAAGCCCGGCGACCTGTTCAGCACGGGCACACCCGGCGCTGCGCCTATCGAGCCGGGCGACGAGGTACGGGCGGTCGTCGAGTCGATCGGAGCTGTCGAGGCGCCAGTAACGCGGTAGCGTCGAGGCGCGGCCGCGGTGGTGTCGTCGAGGCGCGACGTCTGCTCACCGCCAGCCAGCTTTATCACATGGTGTCCGGTTACGTGCTGGTATGTACCGCGTACTGCTCCCCGTCGGTGGGGACGTCGAGCACGTACTGGCCGCGGCCGACTCCGTCGCGTCGTTACCGAACGCCGACGACGAGGTCGAGGCGGTGATACTCAACGTCTACGAGGGGTTCGAGGTCAGCGGCGAGGGCGGCCGCGTCGACTCCGAGGACGTGTGGAACGAAGAGAACTACCCCGATAGCGTCGGCGTCGTCGAGGACCGACTCAAGGAGACCGGCGTCGTCGTGTCCAAGCGGCGCGAGCACGGCGATCCGGCGGAAACGATCATCGACGTCGCCGAGGAGCTCGATGTCGACAACATCACCATGAGCGGGCGGCGGCGGAGCCCGACCGGTAAGATGCTGTTCGGGAGCACGACCCAGTCGGTGCTACTCGCGGCCGACCGGCCGGTGACGGTGATTCTCAACGAGTGAATTGCGGTCGGAGCGCGTGAGATAGACTCGATCAGAGAATGTGAGATATCAAACACGGTCGGGAGAAATGTGATTCGGCCGTCAAGAAGAAGAATATTCTCCGCGCTTAAACTGGAACAAACAGGTACATTGTTAATGATCGGCCGATTGGTCACGGTTGAGCATGACAGATGACTCAGTCAATCGACGGAAGTTCCTGTACGGTACCGGTGCGGTAGGCATCACCGGACTCGCTGGCTGTAGCGGTGGCGGCGACGAGTCCGGTGGGTCTGACGGCTCCGATGGGTCTGGTGGGTCCGACGGCTCCGATGGGTCCGGCGGGTCCGACGGCTCCGATGGGTCTGACGGCTCCGACGGCGGAAGCCAAGACCTCTCGCTGCGCGTCGGGACGTCGGCCGGTGGTACGCAGGACGTCGGGCTCGCCGTCGAGCGTGCGGTAAGTCAGGAGAGCGACTCCCTGAGCTACTCGACGATCGAGAGTCCGGGCTACGTCGGAACGATCCGCCGGATGGCGAACAACCAGTTCAACGCCGGGATCACGGACAACAACTCGCTGTCGAAGGCGATCGACGGCCGCGGCGCATTCGAGGAACAGGGGGTCGAGCGCATCCCACAGTACGGCTTCTACGCGTTCCCGTACAGCATTTACATCATCGCCCGTGATGGAACGGGCATCGAGACGTTCGACGATCTGGCCGGCGCGAACGTCTATCCCGCCGAGCCGGGATACTCGACGCGGGCGACGACGCTCGACGTGTGGTCGCAGGACCCCACCGCGGACGTGTACGACCAGATGAACATCCAGAACATGGGCGTCGACTCCGCGCCCGGTGCGATGGAGGAGGGCAACATCGACGCCACCATCGCCTACGGGACGCCCGGCGTGCGGTACACCGGGTTCGTCCAGGAGATCGCCTCCCGAATCGACGTCCACTACGTCGAGCCGACGGACGCGCTCCGTGAGTCCGCCGAGTCGTACTCGGGCGCCGGAACAGGGACCACGAGCTACGCCGACTGGCCCATCGCGGACGCCGACATCGGCACGGACGAGGTGTTCCACTGGAACCTCGAAGTGAACTACACGTTCAACCCCGAGGCCAACGCCGACGCCGTCTACGAGCTGTGCCGCGTCGTCGACGAGCACAACGACGTCGTCAACGAGGGCGAAGCGCAGTTCAACGACTTCGCGGAGACGGGCGACATGCTCGGCTCGGCCCGCGAGAATATCCCGGTCCACCGCGGTGCGGTGCAGTACTACAAGGACAACGACGCATGGGACGACAGCCTGACCGAAGGCGACAGCGCCTGATCGGCCGGTAAAGCGGCTTTTCCCCCGATCTCCGGGATGTATCGATCAGTAATTTAAAATCACCAAACACGTAACCGACAACCCAGACACTAACTATGACACGACCAAACACGCCCGGGCGGACGAACATCCCATCTAACGGACGCTGGCACCTATGAGTACGGAAACGGCCTCTACGGAACCCGAGTCCGGACTGCTGCGGGGGCTCGACGTCACGGTCACGGCGGCAGCGCTGCTGTTCTGGGCTGGGGTGCTTTACTGGGCGCAGACCCAAGCGATCTCGCAGGTGCGGTACGCCACCGCGTTCGTCGGCGGCATCATGACGGTGTACGCGCTCAACGAGACGCGGCTCGCCATCGCCGACGGTGACTGGATCGACGGCGCCGTGTTGATCCCCGCGTCGCTGGCCCTGATGACCGCGTCGGCGTTCTTCGCGATCAACTTCCAGGAGGTGTATCTCCAACGGCAGGGGTACGCGCTCGAACACGAGTACATGCTCGCTCGCCTCGTGATCATCTCGCTGATGTACCTCACGTGGCGCGAGTTCGGGAACGTGTTCCTCGGGCTCATCTTCGCCGTGTTCGGGTACGCGATGTTCGGGAATCTCGTTCCGGGCGTGTTGGGTCACGCAGGGATGAATCAGACGACGCTGCTGCAGGCGACGGTCACCGATCTGTACGGGTTCTACGGGAGCCTCACGCAGATCACGGCCTCGTGGATCGCGCCGTTCCTGTTGTACGCCGGTCTGCTGTTCGCGTACGGCGCGTTCGACCTCATCCTGCGGGTCGCCATCGTGGCGGCGAAGTACATCGAGTCGGGAATCGCCCAGACCGCCGTGCTCTCCTCGGCGGTCATCGGCTCGATCAACGGCTCGTACACCGCCAACGCAGCCATGACGGGCTCGTTCACCATCCCGACGATGCAGGAGGCCGGGATGAAAGGCCACCGCGCGGCCGGCATCGAGGCAGTCGCGTCTACCTCCGGACAGGTCCTCCCACCGGTGATGGGCGCGTCCGCGTTCGTGATGGCGTCGTACCTCGGCGTCCCCTACCTTGACATCGTCGTCGCCGGCCTCGTGCCGGCCGCAATCTTGGTCGTGTCCATTTCCATCGCGGTCCACTACCTCGCCATCTCCGACTCCAGCAGTCAGGACATGGAGTTCTCCGAGTTCTTCGACGACGAGCTCTCGACAGAAAAGAAGGTGTTCGAGGCGCTCCGCTTCGGTGTCCCGTTCGCGATACTCATCTACCTGCTCGGGATCGCCCAGTATACGGTGATGACATCCGCGCTCTACACGGTGGTTGCGATGATGATCACCGGCGTACTCATGCCGCCGCTCCAACGTATCGTGGACAACTCCGGGACCGGGCCGGGATCAGAGTTCGTCACACAGGTGAAAAACACCGTCCACGGGATTCGGCGCGGTGCCATCATCCTGGCACCGATCGCGATCATCCTCGTCGTCATCAGCGGCGTCGTGAACCTGTTCAGCACGACCGGCATCCCGGCGAAGATCGCCCTGCTGCTCATCAACATCTCGGGCGGTGTGCTGCTGTTCGCGGTGCTGCTCGGGATGGCCGTCGCCATCCTCATGGGCGTCGGTATGCCGACGGTCGCCGCGTACGTCATCGTGGCTATCCTCATCGTACCGACCTTCGTCTCCGACTTCAACGTCGCACCCATCACGGCCCACTACACGATGTTCTACGCGGCCATCCTCGCGGGGATCACGCCGCCGGTGGCGACCGCGGCGGTGATCGCGGCGGGGATCGCGGAGGCGAACTTCTGGCGGACCTGCGGTGCCGCAATCCGGATCGCGGCGCCGCTTTTCGTCCTGCCGGTCGCGTTCGTCTACAATCCCGGCCTGATCTCGATGGAACCCGGACTCAACACGCTGTACATCGGGCTGCTCGTGCTGCTCGGCGCGGTGGCGATCATCTACGGGCTGAACTACCCGTTCAAGATGCGCCCCGGGCGGAAGATCGGCACGCGAGCCCTGATCGCGACGCTCGGCGTCCTCATCATGGCATACCCGAGCGACGTCGCGAAGATCGCGGGGATCGCCGTCTTCACCGCCGTCTTCATCGCCGAGAAGGTGATGATCCGCGGTCTCACGCTGCCGTTCAGCAAGGAGGCAAGCCAATGAGTGACGACAACTCTCCCGAGTCGATCGCAGAAGAGTCCATGCAGCAGGCGGGCGGCCTCGGCGAAATCGTACCGGAACCGCTGCTGCCGGTGTGGAACCAGATCGAGAAAATCCAGGCGTTTCGCCGGACGCACGGCGAGAAGTACGTCGGCGTCCTCGAGCTGCTCACCGCACTCGCGCTCACCGTCGGCTACGTCTGGTGGCTACTCATCTTCCTCGAAGTGCTGTGAGGTCGCGGGCGGCGTCGACATCGCTCTGACGCGTTTTGCAATTACCTACTTGAACCACTCGGCCGCACGCTCGACATCCTGCGGAATGTGGTACTCTCGCTCGGTGACATCGTCGAGGTACGAGCGTAGCTCCGGCGCGTACTCCGGATGCGCGCAGCGCTCGACGATCAGCTCGGCGCGCTCGACCGGCGACAGCCCACGCACGTCGGCGACGCCTTGCTCGGTGACGAAGACGTCGATGTCGTGTTCGGTGTGATCGACGTGGAAGGTCTGTGGGACGACACGCGAGACTGCGCCGTCGTTCAACGTGGAGGGGAGTGCACAGACGGTGACGAGCGCGTTCCGGTTGTAGTCGGCCGAGCCGCCGACGCCGTTTATCATGCGCTCGCCACGGACGTGGGTGGAGTTGACGTTGCCGTAGATATCTATCTCGATGGCGCTGTTGACGCCGACGACGCCGAACTGATCGATGAGACCGGGGTGGTTAGAGATGTCGGCCGGCCGGAGCACCACGTCCTCGGCGTACCGCTCGATATCGTCGAAGAGCCGCCGTTGCCCCTCGTCGGTAAGCGCGAGCGACGTGGCGCTCGCGGACTCCAGCCGTCCGGCATCGATCATGTCGAAAAGACCGTCTTGGATGAGTTCGCCAAAGTAAACGACGTCGCGGCCGCCAAAGTCGAGCTCCTTCAGCTCGCCCATCAGGGCGTTGCCGAGCGATCCGACGCCGAACTGCAGGTGGATCGCATCGTCGAACACCGGGGATCGGTCCATCTCGTGGCGGAGGAACGACCCGAGGTTGGTGGCGATCGCGAGGTCGTCGTCGGTCGGGTCGCGGAACGTGTACGTCGAATCGGCGAGATCCGTCTCGACGACACCCGCGAGTTTCTCGGAGTCGAACTCGACGTGCGTGGTGCCGATTCGCTCGCCGGGGGTCGACAGCGGAATCGGCCCGCGGCTCGGGGGCGCACCGGGCCGGTACACGTCGTGGAGCGCCTGTAGTTCGAGCGGCTGGTGGCGGTTCAGCTCCACGAACAGCGTGTCAGCGGCCTCCACGAACGCGGGAACCTGCCCGAGCGACGTGGAGGGAATAAACCAGCCCTCGCCGACGGCGACTGCCTCAACGACGGCGACATCGGGGTCGACGAGCCCTCCGTACTGGACCTCGTCACCGAGCGAGGAGGCGTTGCGGTCGCTAAAGGCGATCTCTCGGGTGTCGGTCTTCTCGCGGGCGATCCGCGAAGACTGGTAGGAGAAGCGCCGCTCGACCTGGCCGGAGCCGACGAGTTCGGCGTCGATCTTGTCGCCGACCTTCCCGCTGGCGACGAGGGTGAGCGACAGATCGCGAGACGACGACGCCAGTTCGAGCGGGATCGCCTTCGGGTAGCCGACGCTGCCGAAGCCGCTCGTGAGCACCGTCGCCCCGGGATCGATCGCGGCGGCCGCCGACTCCGCATCGACGATCGGCACGTCGTCGTGTAGCCGGCTCTCGATCGGACCGGGACCGGGGCTCATCGCGTTCCTCGGCCCGGCCGGCGAGAGTGTTCACGAGGCGCGGTGCGATCGGCGGTGGCGAGGGGCGCGCGGCCGCCGTGCGTCGGGGAGAAGGTGTGAGGTGACATGGTCGTGAGGACGGGGCGAGCCGCACAGCGGAAGCGGGGGCGCTCCCTCGACTCGGCCCCGCGAGTGGTGGTCGAAATCTCGGACGGCCAGGACTTAAACCATGAGATCCGGCGGGGCGACCGGGAGATGGCGTCGCTGTCGCAAGAGCGGGGCTCATCTGTGCTGTTCGACGCAGACCGAGGGCACCGCGATCCGACACCACGGTAACACCTATGTCGCTGCTCGACGGTGATTCGGACGAATGACCGACACGGACGACGCGGGCGGCCGCCGGAACAAGGTGGCCCGCCTCGTCGACGAGTACGACCTGAACGATGTCGGCGACGAGCTGGAGGCGCGGTGGACGGCGACCGGCGACGCTCACTGGAGTCTGCGCGACCTCGCGGCGGTGTTCAACCGCGAACTGATCGAGGCGCGGCTCGACGAGGCGGACGTGCGGCTGTCAGAACAGGAGATAGACGCAGTGGTGCGGTCGCTGACGGGCGACGAGGTGAGCGCGGCCGATCAGACGAAGCTCCGGCGGCGACTTGAACGCGACGGCGTCGACGTGGATGCGCTTGACTGCGACGTGGTCACCTATCAAGCCGTCCGCAGCTACCTCCGGGAGCACCGCGGCGTCGAATACGAGCGCGGGAACGGCAACCGGATGACCACCGCCGCCGAGACGATCCAGAAACTCCGCGGGCGGCTGGTCTCGGTGACCGAGACGAAGCTGAAGGGACTCCGAAAGACCGCGAACCTCACGCTCGGAGAGTTCCACGTGACGATCGACGTGCGGGTGCTCTGTACCGAGTGCGACTCGCGGTACGGCGTCACGGAGCTACTCTCGTCCGGCGGCTGTGACTGCCCGGAGACGAGAGATGCGAAGGCGGACGTCGAGTCGGGGGAGTAGGCTCCGTGGACCGTCTTAGTCGCTCCGACAGATCGTACTGGTCGCGCACCAACCCATAGACTCCGCGCTTTTCGAACACGTCGAGCGGCGCGAGCATGTCGAGTCGAATGACGCCCGGGAGCCAGCCGATCCGGATGCCGCGAAACGAGGGAGTGACCATCGGTCCCAACATCCCGGCGGCGTGTGCGTCGTGACCTCCCGCCGTTGACGACGGGACGACCCACTCTTGGGAGGGACCGATCAGTTCGACTGCGTACTGATCGGCGTGCAGCTCCTCGTTGTCTTCTTTCTGTAACACAGAACACCACAGAATAGGAATATAAATGGGATCATGGCTGATTTCAGTTATTTTTAGAGAAAATCCAGACAACAACCGAATTAGTGGCTACAAGACCATCATACCACACGCACAACCGACTCGTAGTCGAAATTGACGCAGCGAGATGCAGGCGGCAATCGAAGTAAACGTTCACGCAGTATGATAGCGAATAATAGCTTTGTAGCGCCTACTACGAGCAGCCATGTCTTTTCTAACGCGATTCGATGCGATATAGTACTAAATCTATATGTACATTTTAAATAATAGTAATCAATCTGCTACAAAAGAGCTCTCTGAGTCGGCAGCGTCGTCGACCAGCTCTTCTGCGACCATCGCGGAGTCCATCAGGTTCGGGTCGATCGCGAGATCGGAGACGCCGGCGACGAACTCCGGCAGCGAGCGCTCGGCGTACGTCACCGCGAACACGTCGGGGTTCAGCTCCTTGGCGATCGGGATCCCGGTCGCCTCGTCGACGTCGGTCAGAACGAAGTAGTCGGCTGCCGCGATGCCGGCGTCAGTCAGCGTCTCCGCCGTGACGAGACCCTCGATCCGGCGGATCTCGACGCCGAGCGCCGCAAGCTCCTCGCCGAGTCCGTGTTCGTCGGGGCCGGCGACGACGGCGATAGGCTGGTCCGTCATCACTCGTACTCGATCGTCGCGGGCGGTTTGTGGGTCACGTCGTAGACGACGCGCGCCACGTTCTCGTTCTCGCCGGTGATCCGGCTCTGGATCCGCTGGAGCGTGCTCCAGTCGATCTCTTGGGCGCGCGCGGTCATCCCGTCGCGGCTCTCGACCGAGCGGACGGCGACGACCCAGCCGTGCACGCGGTTGTCGCCTTTCACGCCGGTCGCCTTCCCGAGCACGGCGGCGAACGCCTGCCACGGGTCGTACTCCTCGAGCTCCTCCTCGACGACGTGGGTCGCCTCGCGGGCGACGGCGGCCTTCTCGGGCGTGACCTCGCCGACGATGCGGACGGCGAGCCCGGGACCGGGGAACGGCATCCGCTCGGAGATGACCTCCTCTAAGCCGAGTTCGCGAGCGACCTCGCGGACCTCGTCTTTGTACAGGTCACGCACCGGTTCGACGATGCCCTCGAAGTCGACGATGTCGGGAAGTCCGCCGACGTTGTGGTGCGATTTGATGTTCCCCTCCGACTCGATCCGGTCGGGGTAGATCGTCCCTTGCACGAGGTAGTCGGCGCCGACGTCGCGGGCGACGGTCTCGAACTCGTCGATGAACCCCTCGCCGATGACGTGGCGCTTCTCCTCGGGATCGGTGACGCCGGCGAGCCGGTCGAAGAACCGGTCTTGCGCCTCGATCACCCGCAGCGACTCCATAAAGGAGAACGTCTCGCGGATCTCTTCGGTCTCGCCTTTCCGCATCAGCCCCGTGTCGACGTACACCGGGGTGAGCTGGTCGCCAACCGCCTCGTACGCGAGCGTCGCCGCGACCGAGGAGTCGACGCCGCCCGAGAGGGCGATCACCGCGTTCGCGTCGCCGATCGCCTCCCGAATCTCCGTTACCGCCTCGTCGATGAACGCCTCCGTCTCGACCATCTATAGCCTCACGTCCGCGTTCCGTTCGGTTGTGTCCGTCGATTCCAGCGCCGCCTCGACGAGCGCGACGAACGGCGGACTCGCCCGGTCCGGCCGCGATCGGAACTCGGGGTGCGCCTGCGTCCCGAAGAAGAACGGGTGATCGGCGCGTTCGAGGATCTCCATCCGGTTGCCGGCGCGCCCGGAGAAGTGGAGCCCGTCCGCCTCCAGCCGGTCGATGTACTCGGGGTTCACCTCGTACCGGTGGCGGTGCCGCTCGGTGCAGGAGTCGGCGCCGTACACCGACGCCGCGAGCGTGCCCGGCTCGATGTCGGTCACGTGAGCGCCGAGCCGCATCGTCCCGCCCATGTCCTCCGTCTCGTACTGGTCGGGGAGCAGATCGATGACCGGGTGCGGCGTGTCGGGATCGAGCTCCGCGGAGTGAGCGTCGGAGAGGCCGAGGACGTTGCGCGCGTGCTCGACGACCGCCATCTGGAAGCCCAGACAGAGCCCGAGGAAGGGCACGTCGTTCTCGCGGGCGTGGCGGATCGCCTCGATCTTCCCGTCGGTCCCGCGGGAGCCGAACCCGCCGGGAACGACGACGGCGTCCGCGTCCGCAAGTCGCTCCTTGTGGTGATCGCGGGTCTCGTCGGCGTCGACCCACTGCACGTTCACCTCGGTCTCCGTCTGGATCCCGGCGTGTTTCAGCGCCTCGTGGATCGACATGTACGCGTCCTCCAAGGCGTACTTGCCGACGAGCGCCACGTCGATCTCCTGTTCGCGGTCGCGGGTGACGAGTTCGCGCCACTCGGTCGATCGCTCCGCCTTCGGCAGCGCTTCGTCGGCGATTCCGAGCCGCTCCATCACGTACTCGTCTAACCCCTCGTCTTCGACCATCAACGGGACGTGGTAGATGTCCTCTACGTCGGGGTTCGAGAAGACGGCGTCCGTCGACACGTCACAGAACAGCGCGATCTTCTCTTTCACGTCGGGGTCGAGTTTGTCCGCACAGCGCCCGACGAGGATGTCGGGCTGGAGCCCGATCGACCGCAGTTCCTTCACCGAGTGCTGGGTCGGCTTCGTCTTCTGCTCGCCGTTTTTCGAGTACGGCACGAGCGTGACGTGCGTAAAGAGGATGTCCTCGGGGTCCTCCTCGCTGGCGAACTGCCGGAGCGCCTCTAAGAAGGGCATCGACTCGATGTCGCCGACCGTTCCGCCGATCTCGATCAGGCACACGTCCGACCCCTCGGCGGCCTCCCGGATGCGCCGTTTGATGTCGTCGGTGACGTGCGGGATGATCTGGACGGTCTTGCCGAGGTAGTCGCCGGCGCGCTCGCGCTCGATGACGTGCTGGTACGTCTTCCCCGTGGTGACGTTGTGATCGAACGTCATGTCGGTGCCGAGGAAGCGCTCGTAGTTGCCCAAGTCGAGGTCGACTTCGCCGCCGTCCTTGAGGACGTACACCTCGCCGTGCTCGTACGGGTTCATCGTGCCGGCGTCGACGTTGAGATAGGGGTCCACCTTCACCGCGGTGACGTCGAAGCCGGCGTTCGCGAGGAGTCGCCCGGTGCTGGCGGCGGTGATCCCCTTTCCCAGCCCGGACATGACGCCGCCGGTGACGAACACGAACTTCCGACCCAGTGACGGGTCGTACCCTGTGTCGGGATCCGTTGGCATATCGACCGTCCGTCAGGGGTCGGCAAAACCGTTTCGGACCCTTCGTTTCGAGTGGACGATCGTGTGAGATAGTCGATCGCGATGCGAACGGCGAGGTCGCGTGCGGTCGGCGCGCGCGAGTCGAAACGGTCCGACCCCCGGCACGAACGATCCGGCGGACCGTAACGCTCACAACGGATTCCGGCCGTGATCGAGTCGTGAACGGGTCCCCGATCCCTCCCGCGGTCGCCGCCGTCGTCGCGGCCGCGATCAGTCTCGTGCGTCGCGTCCCGACCGTCGTCCTCGAATCGTCCGTCGGCGTCCCTAGCCCGCGAGCGCTCACGCTGTACACGCTCGGCGGGCGCGCCGTCGCGTTCGTCCTCGTGTACGGGCTCCTTCTCGGCGCCGCGTACCGCGTCGGCCGGCGCGGCGACGGGCTCGGTGTCGGCACGACGGTGCTGGCCACCGGCGTCGTCGCCGCGGTTGTCTACCTCATCGGGACCGCTGCGATCCTGCTCTGGGTCGAACCGCAGCAGGGCGCGGTGACCGCGGTCTCGGTAGTCGGGTCCGCCGTCGGCGTCAGCGTCCAACTGGGCGTCATCGCGTTCGCCGGGCTCGCGCTGGGTCGATCGCGTATAACTGGCTGACGGCGGGCGACGGTGAACGACTCCAAAGGCCCAGTCGCTCGCTTATAAATGGATACCGGCGGAGCGGCGGTGGACACGCCTGAAGCCCCAGCCGGTCACTTATAAATGCGAGACCGCAACCGCAGCCTCACGCCTCCCCAGCCTCGCAGCGGTCGCTTAAAAGCGACCGCTGCGTCCCTCGCACGCGCTTCTCGCGGCCGTTTATAAACGGCCGCTCGAAGGCGCGCGCCACCGCACCGAGTGGTTCGACGCAGCGATCGAGGTGGGTGATCGCCACGCTCGATCTAGTTATAAAGAGCCGCCGCTCGTCGCGTTCGGTTTGTGAGAGTTTTTGCGAGGGAAGAGCGCTCCGAGAGCGGTCTTCCGCATCACGGGGGGTGGACCCCGGCGATGCGAGGGGAGGGATTTGAACCCACGGACCTCTACAGGAGCGGATCTTGAGTCCGCCGCCGTTTCCGGGCTTGGCTACCCTCGCACGTCTATGTTCTGGCGGCCGGTTTCAGGCCTTCTTTTACCGGTCTGTGATTCGCGCAGACCTACACGTCATTTTCAGTACCGGCTGATATAAAGCTTCCACGAACGCGGACCATGACCACTTGCCATTTTCAGATCCGATTAACGTACTTGATCTGATGCTTCTATCGAAGAACTATTTTCACCGCGCTGTACTGCGGTTGTGACTCGAATTATGATAGAACCGCCCCACTTGTGATTGACAAGTGACTAAATCGATCATATCGCCGAGTTTCCGGGATGGGTCAGTCCCCACGCGCTTCGCCGGGGATACGTAACGGCCGCACGCAACGCAGGCCAACCGAAGGACGTGACCGGCGATCGGGTGAACATGAGCGGGTCGATCTTGGATCGGCACTACGACAAAGGTTCGCGCGACGAGAAGGCTGAGCGACGGAGAGACTTCTTGAAGGACATATAACTCCGATCGCAGGAACCGTTTTACGAGGGAACCGCCGCCACTCGTGTTTGGTGGGCGATATATCTGCTATCTCGTGTCACGGTACCTATAAATATCTCAGACGTTGTGTAGTTAATGAGAGGGAGAGAATCTGCCGTTGAGCGGTTGAATTGCCATTTTTCAAGCAATAGAGATATATCCATGTCGCTTGATTAGTGGGTGGAAGGGAGCCACGTCTCGGCAAATATTCCCCGATCACAGACGCACTCTATAGCGTCTGGTTTTACTATGACAACAACTACCGACGGGTTAGTCTCTCTATTCACAGACTGGCACAACTACTCTCGTATCGACCACAATCTCAGCAACGATGAAATTCTCGCGCGGTTCGGGAACGATCCAAGGACTCCCGACACGAATGCAGCTACGTACATTTCATGGTGGGAAACACCGGCCGAAGACGAACGGCTTGAGGGATCACTCCGGACTTCAATGCAGAAATTCTACAAGGACCTTGACCTCTACAACTCCGGCTTGTGGACGCTAATGACCCGAAACGACTCATTCGAGACGCATCGTCAGAAGCGGGACTTAATCAACATGCTATCCTCACAGTTAGAATTGAATCCAGGACAGCGATCCCGTGTGCGGGCTCAGTACCTCTATCTCGATCTTAGTGATCAAGGCGTTCCCATGGAGCTTGTGGCCTTTGCTCTGTGTGCCTACGCGGTTCATTCCGACTCAAAAAGGTACGAACACCACAATCGGAAGTGCCACCCACAAACCCCTACAGAGTCTACCGATCCCCTCTTTACGGAGCTGTTAGCGTACTTTGATGAGGCTGGAAAATTCTCGTCGAAGGACTTTGAGAAGCAGTATGGAAAGGTCCAGCATCTGTTCGGTGATTGGATCTATGAGCTTCCTCAAGGCCGGGTTGGTCCTGAAGAGTCTGCCGAGGAGTTTGACCGGTTCGGTGTTGATGAGCGGAAATTATTGGAGTACGGGGACGTTGAAAAAGAGGATGCCAGCACCGTGGCAGAAATGTGTGGGGCTGATCTTGAACTCGAACAGGCCAGATCGAAAGTCGAAATGGGAGAGGGGGAGGGGGTATATAAAGGCATTCGTATTACCCTTAGTGAGGAACAGGTAGCAGGATAGGGGACAAGTGAGCCTACTTTAGACAGACCTGTTCTACGTTCCCAACAGAGCCAGTTATTGTCTAATTTGTGCGCGTTGTTTCCGAAAGAACGCCCGCAGATACCTATCGTCCCTCCTTCAGTAGCCCTCCAAGGCTTCGCGAAGTCTATAGAGGTCCTTCGAATTTGGATCGCCAAGTTCGACCGACTTCACGTCATGCAAAGAACGGCCGATGGTTATGTCCCAATGATTGCTTGGACCGTCCACCATCGCCGCGGGTTCTTTCCGTTTTACGCCAACCGTATGGCTCAGAATACGTCTATACTTTGTCGACAGATACCGTCCGAAACGCCTCAAATAACGCTCTGTGGCTTCGTGAGATCCTATAGGGCCAGGCCAAAATCGGAAAAATCGCGAGATACCAACCCTACGTCACGCGAAGAGCCGATCTGACGATGATCTAACTGGTCCCCGTAGTCGTCCACCATCACCAGCGGGTTCTCTCGGACGTAGGACCCACGGTGAGCCCCGTGGTGCGCGTCGGCTGGTAGCAAAAGCTTCCTTGGGGTCTGATCCCGGAGTACCGGTACGGGCCATTCTCGGCCGTTTGAAGCTACTCTGTCCGTCACGAGTCGTCGCCGGATACCCACCAGATTACCGCCCGACCACCCACCTTCTTTCTCTGAATTCGATCCTGTTCGGCAAGTTCGTTCAGCTTGTTCAGAGCCGTCCGACGCGCGATCCCGAGTTCGTCCGCGACCTCAATCGCAGTCCGTGGCTCGGCGTCGGTGAACAGCGCAAGCACATCCTCGGGAGTAACAGTCTCGACGTAGGTCCCGTCGTCGGACCGCTCGCGATTGTCGTCGATCATATCGGGCAGTTCTTTCTGAATCCAGATAGCTGTTCCAGTTCCCTCGAAGGTACCCGATATAGCTAATACCTTTGCCCTCGTAGGTAGTGGTAGGAAGGACCCGTCCCTCGGGGCGTATCGGAAACGCCCGGCGGTGGGACGCCGGACGGTGGCCTTCGTTGGGAGAAAGCCAATGGGAACTAACACCGACACGGTTGAAAACGGTATCGTCCTTCAGAAACTCGCGTTCGACACCAAAACGGCAAAGCGGGTCGCATGGAGTGAGTGGAGCTTCAGGATCGTCGCGCCGTTCGAGGTTGAAGTCCGCAATCTGAGCTACGGCCACCTTGCGGAAGACCACACGTACCGAGTCATGATCGACGAACATGGTGTGCCGATTTCCTGCACGTGTCCCGGCTTCGAGCACCACCACGGACCGAACGGGCGCGTCGGAAAGCACATGCTGGCCGTGGCGACGGTCGGCGGTCCGACTCTATTGGAAGCGGCGCGGGCGTTCTCTCCAGAGTACGAACCCACGGGGGCAACCGAGACGACGACCGCTTCAATGAAGCTCAAGGCCGACGGCGGCCGGAGTTCGGACGATAATTCGACCGACGCCGAATGTACGGAGTGCGCCAATCTCTCGGATCTCCCGTGCTGGAGTTGCTACTCCGACGGTCAGCGCAAGCTCCCTAAATAGGCGAGAACCCTCTTGCCGGCAAGCTCTTTTCTAAACGTCTGAAGATGTGGGAGATGATTTTGAGGTGGATTTAATCAGAAATCACCGGTATACCGGTTTAGGCAGGTACTGCGAGTTAATCTGGCCACCAAAATTCAGACTTCCAACACAGGAATTATATATTACAAGCATAACCAATATATTAGTATAAACTGGTTCAACAGATGTGTGATTTTTCATTTGACCCGGCTCTTTGGCCAAAAGATGTTCATATGTTTGATGAAGTTTGGGACTGTCCTTATCCTGCGGTCTATGGAGAGGACTACTGTATTTTCCACATAAATCCGCATTTGAGAGAAGCGAAATTTGAAACTCAATCGGAGCGGGATATAGAATATATAAAAGCGGTGAGGTCTGTCGGTGTACTTCAAGTTATTTGTACAACTATTAAACGATTAAATCTGAAAGCATTATCTAATTTTACATATAGAAATAACCAGATTCAGATAGGTTATTCAACAATCGTAGGTGAAGTAACTCTGTCTGAGTCTAATATAGACGGCTACACAGTAATAGAAGATTGTAGAATATCTGATGTGGACTTCAAGCATGGGCGTATCTCTTCAGGACTGAGAATCCAAAGGTCAAAAATAGAGGGTCTCCATCTGTCGGCAACTGTTATTGAAGGGCAATGCTCATTTGTAGACTCCTTTTTTCATCAAAGCCATTTTGTGAACACAAAGTTCAAAAATACGGTTTCATTCTCGGAGCGAATTCCAGACGCTACACCAATATCAGATATTGATGAGTATCTTGGAAAGAGCGCCTGTGTGTTTTCAAAAACTGCTACATTCATGGGGACACAGTTTGAGCAGGGCGCATTCTTCGCAGGCGTTGACTTCCAATCAGGCGCGAATTTTAACGAAGCAGAATTTAAGAAAGGAGGAGCGTTCATGAATGCGGACTTCAGTATAGGTTGTCACTTCGGATCAGCTGAATTTCAGGGTAAGGTGAGTTTTGACAATGCTGATCTTGGTAAGGCTAATTTTGAAAAAACAGAGTTCCAAGAGGCTGTCAGATTTGATGGTGCCCATTTTGGATCAGGAGAATTATATAAAAACATAGCCGAGCTGATATCACATTGTTCTTCAGAGGGCATAGATCAACGAAATTTGAGAAAATGTGCCAATATAATGGAAGACACAGTATTTGGCAATGCGATTCTAGATGTAGGCCAGAAGGCGGGATCGCTTGATAATATAGAAGCTCACGACTTATTCCATTTGAGCAATGTGACCTCTGAGGATATGATCACGGCTTTCAGCTGTAATATCTACTTTATTGAGTTGAATATCGAATTTGACTCATCGTCCCCTACTATATCATTCTATGGGTCAAATATTAACGATGGTACGATACGTATCTCAGATGACGCCAGTTTTGTCGAATTAGCTAACACAACTGTCGGGAATATTTCTGTTCTTTCTGATATAGATGGAAACCCGTTTAAAAACATATATATTGAAAATACGACGTTTGACGGGTTTGATTTTGCGCGATACAGAACAGAGTTCAGGGAGATTAATTGGGTGATTGATGGATATTCTCACGAGGATAGCCACAAGAGTTCAGATCATCCTGAGGGGACGTATGCCCATGCTAAGGCTGGAGCACAGAGCGTCGGTGATTATTACGCTGAATCTAAATTTTTCGTCAAAGAACAGCGGCACAGACGCATCGCACGAAAGGAAAAAGCGCTACAAACAGAGAATTGGCTCAGCTCAGCGAAGCACTCGTATTATTATTTATCAAACATTTCGTATGATCTACTGTGTAAGTATGCTGAAAGTTCAAAACGGGTGTTCGGTTGGTCTCTCTTCATGATATTCCTGTTTGCGGGGACCTATGGGTTATTCGGTATTGAACTTCCATACGGTACATCAAATAGTTTTAATTGGAATATTGGCTCGCGTAGTGTCAATTTTTCATATATAAAATATGTCATATTCAGCCTCGAATCATTTTCGGCCTTTTTGGTGGGAGGCGGACCACGAATAACGGATCCAGTTGTTCGAATCCTTTCTTCTGTTCAGGCCTTCATCGGTACGTTTCTAACTGCTCTATTTGTGGCAACGCTTATTTGCTCTGTAAAAAGATAATAAGCTACTAGAGCATCTATGGCAGGACCGCGACAACGTAGCCGAGGTCAACAAGATCAAGTTCCAGCCTCGATTGTGACCAGACCGCGTTTGTACCGGACAACTTCTATCGCATTCAGAGTCACCGACTAATGAACAAGGACTACTTCGACATGGTTCTGAAGAAGTACAACAAGATTGCCGACTGAATCCGATTCACGACAGAGTTCGGGCCGTTCTTCGGACAGTCTACACTCTTGTCAGAGTGTGATGTGTCCAGAAAGCGAACTGAAGTTGCGACAGAACCGCCGCCCACAACATCAGCCCCATGCGCCGTCATAAGACAAACACCGGTGACTGCCTCATAACCAGCTATTACCTCTCGGCGGCTTCTCTTGCTTATCGGTCAATAATGAAGCCCATACTACTCGGCCGGCTAACATGATCTCTCTCGGAGATAGCCGATCCTGTTACTGATCGCTATCCACATACCACCGATCTTTGTCACCAGAATAGGACCTCTCAGCATACCACTCAATCAAATCTAATCCACGGCTATATCCCCGATTACCAACGAGCCCGATGAGGAGTGTGAGAAGTGCGAGGCCGATTGAGGACCCACGTGATAGTGGCCCCTTGTTGAACGCCATTCGAACCGCGAGTTCGTGGGTGGATTCTTCTTGATGGGTATCTGGATCGAATGCCAGTACCCTGATAGTGACAACCCGAATGAGTACCATACCCGAGAACCCGATAGCAAGCACGGATAAAATCAGACTCATGGGAATCCCGTACAGGGAATTGTCCAGCATGATGCTCCCTACGGCGAACATGAACGCGATCGTGTATTCGCCACTTTGTAATGCTCGGTCATTCCGCTGTTTGGATTGTTCCATTTCTCGGAGTATCCACCACCGGTCCAGATCCTCTGTGAATTCCACATGTGGACGAATACGGTGATAAATATCGTCTCGAAAATCCCGCATTAGATCAAGGTCCAAAATACGGTCTAACCAACGATAGATCCAGTTTTCAACAGTTACTCGTTCGCCAATTCGGGACGGAATCGAAGCAATAAACGAACTAATAGTGATAATCAAAAGAATAGGAACGAGAAAGATACCAGCGACAAGGATCACAACTCCCAACAAAATGTATCCGAGTATCGGACGTTCCATATCTGATTAGTTTTTGTTCAGGTTTGGACATAAAACCAACAGAGGAGAGATCTGCGGACCAGAACATCCATCCTGAGGTACGTTCACGCGGTCGTAGACGGTCGGAGCGTCAAGAGCGGCGAGGAAACGACCATTCCCTATTCCCCGTAGTGACGACGGCGTGGTGGAGCTACTGGAGCGTCTGGAGACGGACCGTGCCGAGGTCGAGGAGACCGACATAGCCGAACTCGAAGCCGAGAACGATGATGCGGTGTACGACTTGTTCGACCTAACTGCGGAAGAGCGCGCTCTCGTGGAGGATTATCTCGAATTGTTCTAACCTGGACAAGGCCACTTGCGACGTGTCTCATTCGGTATTACCGATTGATTTTGACTCGTTCAACACCCCTCGATTTATACGGTCTTTCCGACAATTGAAATTCATGAACTATCAACAATTTACCCTCTGGGACGTATTTGCTAATATTATTCCCGGAATAGTGGTGATGTTTGCGACAGCGAGCCTGCTCAGCGGCAAGTACGTGACCATCTTACAAGAAAGTGTCAAATCTGGTGGTGTATTTGTTGCTTTTATTATGGTTGTTTTCGCCTTTGTTATTGGTTGGGTATTTCAGTCTCTAGCAAGAGTAATCGACAATAATATTCCATGGACAAAGAACTCAAAAGATATTTTTGACGACGAAATTGACAAGATTCCGTCCGATGATGAGACAAATTATGTTGAACGATACATGCGTGGAGCTAAGCTATTCTTCGCCGACGATGATGTAGATGAATTGGATGATCTAGATTGGGAACCAAATAAGAGTCTGCTTTTTCATTTGACCTACGGACACGTTTACGACAACAATATTGGACGCTCTCATCGGTTCTTTGTCCTGATGATTCTCTCCCGGAGTCTATACGTCGCTTTCATCCTCACCGCAATAGCCCATCTTGTGATCCAATTGGGAGATCATTTCCTGTTGTATTCTCCGGCTCTGAGCCCTGAAGAGTCAACCGTGATAATTGGCGTTACCGTCCTGAGTTCTTATCTAATGTTCTCAACAAGAAAGTACATGGAACGGAGTCGAGTGAAAACCATGATTGGTGATTTCTACAGATCGGAACTGGCTGATTGAATTGAATACCTGATTCTCTACGAGGAGCACGTTCCAACCTTCTTCGGTGACCGACTGTTTAACATCATATCGTATCTGAATAATAATATTTCAACAAATTTACATTCCCATTCTTCGGACAAACCATACCTATTAACGAATAGAATATGTCCGGAAAGGAAGCTGTTGTTGCGATAGAATCACCGCCGTCAATTTGCGTCCACTCTTGCACCAGTCCTATTCAAACCTGTGCGGAATCGTATGGGACTAGTGCAAAATCGGAGATCGATTCTCGGCCTAACTCTGTATCACGCACACAGGTCGCCTGACCGTGTTCTAACCGGCCCCCGTGAGTCATGTGGTATCGCTGGGGGCATTCTACCCCAACGGACCTCCTGCGAGCGGTCACCGCAGACCTCATGTTCACCGCGCTGATACTCAGCCCATCCGATCGAGGGCATCCCGTCGGTCGCTCACCGGGGCCGCGTCGTACTTCATAGTGGTCTCGGGTGTCTTGTGCCGAAGCTGTGCCTGTGCCGCCGCAAGGTCCTCCTCGCGGGTCATGTACGTCCCGACCGAATGCCGGATTGCGTACCAGCTCATCTGCCGGTTCCCGTACTCGATCCCGGCCCGATCGCAGAGGCGGTGAAGGAGCCGGCGTAGCGACTGCGGCTTGTATCGGTTTCCCTTCTGCGTGAGCCATAATGCGTCCGTGTCGTCGTACATCGGCATGTGGGCGCGCTCCTCGATCCACCGCGCGACCGCCTTCGCCGTGTCCTCCCGAAGACTGACGATCCAGTTATCGCGGTTCTTCGAGGACTCGTCGGCCGGGATTCGGAGCGCGGCGTTGTCCGTGTCGACCCACTTGACCGTAGCGCGCTTCACTTCGACGGGACGGAGACCGGTGTCCAAGGAGACCCACACGAGCGACGTGAACTTCCAGCTTGTCAGTTCGTTCCAGTCCTCGCGGGAGACGGTTCCGACGGGCTTCCCGATCCGGTCCGCAATATGGGGCTTCATACGCTCCCGCTCGGTCGAAGAGTAGTTTTGGTAGTAGGGCATGTCCCCGTACTCCAGCGCGGCCTGTCGGATGCGGTGGCGTTCTTCCACGGTGAGGTAGTCGCGGGGCTGGTTGGAGTTGTCCGTCGAGAAGGTGTGTGTCGGTTCCCACTCCTCGTGATCGAACTCGGACGCCCGCCACCGGAAGTACCGTTTCAAGCCGTGTTGGCACGCCGCCTTGTGTGAGGCCGAGTAGTCGCTGTAGGCTAACTCCTCCATGTACGCGTCAGCCGCCTCATGCGGGGGAAACGCGACATACTCGCCGGCCTGTTCCCACGCCCACCGCTCGAAATAGCCGACCCGGTACATGGTCCGCTTGGCGGTAGCCTTCGAGTAGCCGACGATGCTCTCGGGCCGTTTGCCGAAAACGAGGAGCCACCGGGCGAAATCCTCGCGGTGGTTTCGGTAGTCGAACTCTTGCTTGTCGCTCAGGCGTTCTGTCGCTTCTTTCGGGACGACGGCGAACGGGATCTCGACGTTCGAGGGGCCGTGTCTGGTTTCGTAAGTGGACTCGTTCATGTTCGTTGACCTGTTTGGCAAGTCCACGAAAATCACAG
>Ga0208138_100227_pt1 | contig 31505 bp, 35 predicted proteins | sample AntRauMetaRauer3_FD_184786 | JGI IMG/M metagenome (GOLD analysis project Ga0208138, IMG submission 184786) | Saline lake microbial communities from Rauer Lake, Antarctica, in enrichment culture - Antartic Rauer Lake 3 Metagenome Rauer3 (SPAdes)... ...
CGTCCCGGGCGGGAGCCAGAGCGGGAAGACGCCGTCGACGAGCGCGGCCGCCTGCACGTAGTACGTGCCGGTGACGGCGATAATTCCGAAGAAGACGAACACGAACAGGTCGCCGAGCCCGTGGTAGCCGAGCGGGTACGGGCCGCCGGTGTAGGCGATTCCCGCGGCGACGCTCGCGAGCCCGATCACGAGGATCGGCACGCCGCCGACGGCGACAAGGTAGGTGCCGACGAGAATCGCGGTTGCGAACGTGAGCCACATCGCCCGTTTGACCTCCGCGGGCTCGATGAGCCCGCTGGCGACGACGCGGGTGAACCCCTCGCGGTCGTCGGTGTCGGCGCCCTGGATGGCGTCGTAGTAGTCGTTCGCGAAGTTCGTCCCGATCTGGATCAGCGCCGCACCCACGAGCGCCGCGAGGGCGGGCAGCGGGGCGAACACGCCCGCCTCGACCGCGAGGCCGACGCCGACGATCACGGGGGCGGCCGCCGCGGGCAGCGTTTGGGGTCGCGCGGCGATCACCCACGCCCGGCGCCGCGACACCTCGATACTCATTGTTCGTGGTAGGACCGTGCCGTCCCTTAACCTTATCATCCCGATCGGCGCGCGGTCCCGGCGAACGCTACCGAGGCGCACAGACCTAACCGATCGGGGCGAGACCGCCCGTCATGGCTCGCGTACCCTACGTCGAGGCGTCGGACGTGCCGGACGAGTACGAGGATCTGCTGGAGTCGTCGCTGCAGGGCAAGCCCCTGCACGTCTACCAGTCGATCGGCAACAACCCCGCGGTGCTCGCGGGGCTCCGTTCGTACCTCGGATCGCTGTGGACTGACAGCGGGCTCTCGGACCGCGAGCGCGAGCTCGTGATCCTCGCGATCGCCCGCGAGACGGGGAACCGCTACGAGTGGCACCAGCACGTCAACATCGCCCGCGGCGTCGGGGTCGAAGACGACACCATCGCCGCGATCGGAACCGACGATCTCGGAGCGCTCGACGGCGACGAGGTGGTCCTGATCGAGTACGCGCACGCGGTCGTCCGCGGCGAGGTTGACGCGATCGTTCACGACGAGATCGCCGCGAGACACGACGACGAGGCGATCGTCGGGATCGCCGCGACCGCACAGGGGTACGACGCGCTCGGCGGGTTGATCGAGGCGTTCGACCTCGAGCTGGAGCCCGGAACCGAGTTCCACGGCTGGGACCCGCGGTGAGGTAGGTCACCGATCGGGCGATCCGCTGCCTCGTCCCCTCCGGTCCCGACCGCTGGAATCGATAGATACGACAGGGTTCGGTCCGTGCGGTCAGTATGAGCGACACGACGGCCGAGTCGAACGGAATCGCCGCGCGCTACGAGGAGGAGAACGGCGAGCGGCGGCTCACGTTCTCGATGGAGGGACGCGAGGCGACGGTCGCACAGAACGTCGACGGCTACGCCATGTTGAAGGTTCGAACTGGGCCCTCGGGCGACGAACTGGAGCGGTACTACGGCTTCGACATGGCGCTCGATCACGCCGCGGAACTGCTCGGCGTCGGCGTCAACGATCTTCCCGTCCCCGACGCCGCTGCCGACATGGGGATGTGAGCGGGGCGACCGCGCGCTGACCGCGCGAGGAACGAAACGAACGTCGATCGCCCTTATTAATCGGGTTCCGAAACCACATAACCGGAGAGATATTGATGTATGTATAAGGAATATAAATACAACCCCATACGTTGCGGTCGTGCGGTTTTCCCGACTCGCGCTGCGTCGGCTCCGAGATGAGGCCGAGTCGTTTTTGCGAACGGCACAAGGGTTAAGTTCCCAACCGTATTGTCGTCAATCGATGACAGACATCACGGAGGCTTCGTCGGACACCCCGGCGGATCGAGTTCTTCCAGGGCACGATAGCTTCTAACATCGAAATCGGTCCTGTACGGATCTTCGACACGACGTTACGAGACGGTGAACAGTCACCACGGACGTCGTTCAGCTACGACGAGAAACGCCGCATAGCGGCGACGCTGGACGACATGAACACCCACGTCATCGAGGCGGGGTTCCCGGTGAACTCCGACGCGGAGTTCGAGGCCGTGAGCGATATCGCCGCCGCGACGGACACCACCGTCTGCGGACTCGCCCGAGTCGTCGAGGGTGACATCGACGCCGCCATCGACGCCGGCGTCGAGATGGTCCACGTGTTCGTCTCCACCAGCGACGTACAGCTGGAGGATTCGATGCACGCGACCCGCGAGGAGGCGAAAGAACGCGCCATCGACGCCGTCGAGCAGGTGAAAGACGCCGGCGTCGAGTGCATGTTCTCGCCGATGGACGCCACCCGGACCGACCCGGACTACCTGATCGACATCGTCGAGGCGGTCTCGGACGCCGGCACCGACTGGATCAACATCCCCGACACCTGCGGCGTCGGGATGCCGAGCAGTTTCGGCCAGACGGTGAAGGCCGTCGTCGACGCCACCGACGCGCGCGTCGACGTCCACACCCACGACGACTTCGGGATGGCCGCCGCGAACGCCATCATGGGGTTCGAGAACGGCGCCCACCAGGCGCAGGTGTCGGTCAACGGGATCGGCGAGCGCGCCGGCAACGCCGCCTACGAGGAGGTCGTCATGGCCGTCGAGTCGGTGTACGGCGTCGACACCGGTATCGACACCACTCAGATCACGAAGCTGGCCCGGATCGTCGAGGAGGCCTCGGACATCCCGGTACCGGCGAACAAACCCATCACGGGGCGGAACGCATTCGCCCACGAGTCGGGCATCCACGCGGCCGGCGTCATCGAAAACGCCGATACGTTCGAGACCGGCGTGATGACCCCGGAGATGGTCGGGGCCGAACGCGAGTTCGTCCTCGGCAAACACACCGGCACCCACAGCGTGCGCAAGCACCTGGTGGAGGCCGGCTTCGACCCCACGGACAGCGAGGTCCGACGCATCACCAAGCGCGTCAAGGAGTACGGCGCCGGCAAGCGGCAGGTGACCGCCGGCGACGTCGAGCGCTTCGCGGAGGAGGCCAGTATCGACCGCGAGGAGGAGGTCCGGATCTGATGGCCCCCTCCCTGGACGGAGAGCCCGCCGAGCGACCGCTGCCGACAGGGACCGGCGGGTACGGTTCCCGTCGGCGGAACCGTCTCGTCCGGCGGGGGATCCACACCTCCCGACAGGGATTTATACCACGCCCGCATTGGTCCGAGCGAGATGCGACGGCACCCCACGATCCCGACGACAGCCGACGTCGCCGGAGCCGTCGCGCCGATTATTGTAGGGGTATAACCCCCTACATCACCCCTTCCTCACCGATACGACGCATCGACGAACGCCAGCGGTCGAGCCGTGTCTCGTCCGACGCGTCGGCGTTCCGAGCGACCGAGTCTCACACCCGCGAGATGCCACACCGAACACCACCACGACAATGAGCGACACAGCAGCACAGCCACGAGAAGAAGAGGCAGACGGGGCGGACGATCCCGAACAGCCGGCGAACGACGCCGTCGACACCCCCGCCGCGGGACCGGTGTCCACCGGCGCGGAGTCGGTCGTCGCCGCACTGGAGGCGGCCGGCGCCGAGACCGCCTTCGGCGTGCAGGGCGGCGCCATCATGCCCGTCTACGACGCCTTGTACAGCTCGTCTATCAACCACGTCACCATGGCTCACGAACAGGGCGCCGCCCACGCGGCAGACGCGTACGGCGTCGTCGCCGGCGAGCCCGGGCTCTGTCTGGCGACCTCCGGCCCCGGGGCGACGAATCTCGTCACGGGAATCGCGGACGCCGACATGGACTCCGATGCGATGCTCGCGTTGACCGGACAGGTGCCGACCGAGTTCGTCGGCAACGACGCGTTCCAGGAGACGGACACCGTCGGCGTCACTCGACCGATCACGAAGCACAACTACTTCGCCGACGGCGCCGACACCGTCGGCGACACCGTCGGCGAGGCGTTTGAGCTGGCGCGGGCCGGTCGCCCCGGCCCGACCCTCGTCGATCTGCCGAAGGACGTGACCCAAGACGAGACGGACCGTACGCCCGGTCCCGCATCGCCGCCGGCCGGGACGGACCCCGACCCGAACGCCGACGCCGACGCGGTCCAGGAGGCGGCCCGCGCGATCGAACGGGCGGAACGGCCGCTCTGTCTGTTCGGCGGCGGCGTGATCAAGGCCGACGCGAGCGATGCGGCGCGGACGTTCGCGCGGGCGAACGGCGTCCCGGTGGTGACGACGATGCCGGGGATCGGCTCGTTCCCCGAGGACGACGACCTGTGTCTCTCGTGGGCGGGGATGCACGGCACCGGCTACGCGAACATGGCGATCACCCACACCGACTGCCTGATCGCGGTTGGAACCCGATTCGACGACCGGCTGACCGGTGGGATCGACACGTTCGCGCCCGAGGCAGAGCTCGTTCATATCGACATCGACCCGGCGGAGATATCGAAGAACGTCTACGCGGACTACCCGCTGATCGGCGACGCGAAGCGCGTCCTCGAACAGCTGACCGCGGCGGTCAGCGAGGCGCCCGACGCCGAGGCGTGGCGCGACCAGTGCACGGAGTGGAAAGAGACGTATCCGCTCACGTACGCGACGCCCGACGACGAGCCGCTGAAACCGCAGTTCGTCGTCGAGGCGTTCGACGAGGCGACCGACGACGACACCATCGTGACGACCGGTGTCGGCCAACACCAGATGTGGGCCTCCCAGTTCTGGACGTACACCGAGCCCCGAACGTGGGTCTCCTCGCACGGACTGGGCACAATGGGGTACGGCGTCCCCGCCGCGGTCGGCGCGCGCGTCGCGGCGAACGCGATGGATGAGGCCGACCGCGACGTGATCTGTTTCGACGGCGACGGCTCGTTTTTGATGACGATGCAGGAGCTGTCGGTGGCCGTTCGCGAGAATCTCGATCTCACGATTGCGGTGCTCAACAACGAGTACATCGGGATGGTGCGACAGTGGCAGGACGCCTTCTACGAGGGACGCCACATGGCCTCCGACTACACGTGGATGCCGGAGTTCGACAAGCTCGCCGAGGCGTTCGGCGCCTTGGGACTCCGCGTCGACGACTACGACGAGGTCGCGCCCGCGATCGAGGAGGCGCTCGACTACGAGGGTCCGGTCGTGATCGACTTCCACGTCGATCCTGAGGAGAACGTGCTGCCGATGGTGCCGAGCGGCGGCGCGAACGGTCAGTTCGCCACCGCGGAGGACCAGCTATGAGCGGCGAGTCGTCGGCCTCCGCTCCCGGCGCAGACGCTGCGGCAGACGATCGACCCATGCCGGGCGAGCAACCGGCTCCCGAGGAGCGTGCCCACCCAGCAGGGCGTCGTAACCTCGAAGGGATCCGGATCGACCCCGTCGTCGAGGCCGAACACGAGCCCCGGCGTGCGGTCATCTCGGCACTGGTCGAGGACGAACCGGGCGTGCTCGCGCGCGTCTCCGGGCTCGTCTCTCGGCGTCAGTTCAATATCGAGAGCCTCACCGTCGGGCCGACGACCGTCGACGGCCACTCGCGGATCACGATGGTCGTCGAGGAGACGGATCCGGGGATCGACCAGATCGAAAAGCAGATGGCGAAGCTGAAACCGGTCATCTCCGTCGGCGAGGTCGCTGGCGACGCGGTCACCTCGGAGCTCGTGCTCCTCAAAGTGCGGGGCGAGGACCCGGCCGCGGTGCAGGCGGTCACGGAGATGTACGACGGCCGGACGGTCGACGCCGGCCCCGAGACGATCACCGTCGAACTCACCGGACACAAGTCCGGGATCGACAACGCGATCGGCGCCTTCGAGCGGTTCGGAATCGTCGAGATCGCGCGGACGGGGCCGACTGCGCTCGCGCGCGGGAACACCCCGACTGCACCAGGAGAGAAACCCGGAACGGCCGGCGAACCGACGACACACGACAGCAGCTAATTTCACAAACATGACCGAAGACGACACCCAGACGTTCGATTCGACCGTATACTACGACGACGACGCCGACAGCGAGGCCATCGCCCACAAGACCGTGGCCGTGCTCGGCTACGGCTCGCAGGGGCACGCGCACGCCCAGAACCTCAACGACAGCGGGGTCGACGTGATCGTCGGCCTCCGCGAGGACAGCTCCTCGTGGGACGCCGCCGAGAGCGACGGGCTCCGCGTGGCGACGCCCGCCGACGCCGTCGCCGACGCCGACATCGTGAGCGTTCTCGTCCCTGACACGGTCCAGCCGGACGTCTACGAGAACGCCATCAAGCCGAACCTGGACGCGGGCGACACGCTGCAGTTCGCACACGGGTTCAACATCCATTACAACCAGATCCAGCCGCCCGAAGACGTCGACGTGACGATGGTCGCGCCGAAGTCCCCGGGACACCTCGTCCGCCGGAACTACGAGAACGACGAGGGGACGCCGGGGCTGCTGGCGATCTACCAGGACGCAACCGGCGACGCCCACGACGAGGGGCTCGCGTACGCGGCCGCGATCGGCTGTACCCGCGCCGGCGTCGTCGAGACGTCGTTCCGCGAGGAAACCGAAACCGACCTGTTCGGCGAACAGGCCGTCCTCTGTGGCGGCGTCACCTCGCTGGTCAAGCAGGCGTACGAGACGCTCGTCGACGCCGGCTACTCGCCGGAGATGGCGTACTTCGAGTGTCTCAACGAGCTCAAGCTCATCGTCGACCTGATGTACGAAGACGGGCTCGGCGGGATGTGGGACTCCGTGTCCGACACCGCCGAGTACGGCGGGCTCACGCAGGGCGACGTCGTCGTCGATGAGCACGCTCGCGAGAACATGGAGGAGGTCTTAGAGAAGGTTCAGAACGGGCAGTTCGCCCGCGAGTGGATCGCCGAGAACCAGGCCGGACGACCCTCCTACACGCAGCTCCGGATCGCCGAAAAGAACCACGAGATCGAGGCCGTCGGCGAAGAACTGCGCGGCCTGTTCGCGTGGCAAGAAGAGTCCGAAGACGACGAGGAGGACTCGACTGAGGTGACCGCCTGATGGGCGTAGTCGGCGGCGCGGATCGGCCACGAGCGACCGCACGCCCCGCGGGTGATCCGCGATGAGCGAGGGGACCCTGTACGACAAGGTGTGGGATCATCACACGGTGACGCGACTGCCGACCGGGCAGGACCAGCTGTTCGTCGGGCTCCACCTCGTCCACGAGGTCACCAGCCCGCAGGCGTTCGGCATGCTGAAAGAGCGCGATCAGAAGGTCGCGTTCCCGAAGCGCACGCACGCGACGGTCGATCACATCGTGCCGACCGACAACCGCGATCGACCCTACCGCGACGAGGCCGCAGAGGAGATGATGGCGGAGCTCGAAGCGAACGTCCGCGGATCCGGCATCGAATTCTCCGATCCCGATTCCGGTAACCAGGGGATCGTCCACGTCATCGGGCCGGAACAGGGGCTCACCCAGCCCGGTATGACGATCGTCTGTGGCGACTCGCACACGTCGACGCACGGCGCGTTCGGCGCGCTGGCGTTCGGTATCGGTACCTCGCAGATCCGCGACGTGCTGGCGACGGGCTGTGTCGCCATGGAGAAACAGCAGGTCCGCCGGATCGAGGTCACCGGTGAGCTCGGCGAGGGCGTCACCGCCAAGGACGTGATCTTGACGATCATCGGCGAACTTGGCACCGACGGCGGCGTCGGCTACGTGTACGAGTACGCGGGCGAAGCCATCGAGAAGCTGGGCATGGAGGGGCGGATGTCCATCTGTAACATGTCTATCGAAGGGGGCGCCCGAGCGGGGTACGTCAACCCAGACGAGACCACCTACGAGTGGCTGAAGGAGACGGATGCGTTCGCGGACAACCCCGAGGAGTTCGAGCGGCTGAAACCCTACTGGGAGTCGATCCGGACCGACGACGACGCCGAGTACGATGACGTCGTCACCATCGACGGCTCGGCGATCGAACCGACCGTCACGTGGGGAACCACGCCCGGACAGACCGCGGGGATCACCGAACCGATTCCGGACCCCGAGGACCTCCCACCGGAGGACCAAGACACCGCTCGACGCGCCCAGAAGCACATGCGCGTCGAGCCGGGCGAGACGATGGAGGGGTACGAGATCGACGTGGCGTTCCTCGGTTCCTGTACGAACGCGCGACTCAAAGATCTCCGCGAGGCCGCCGCGCTCGTCAAGGGCCGTGAGGTCGCAGACGACGTGCGCGCGATGGTCGTTCCCGGCAGCCAGCGCGTCCGCGACGCCGCCGAAGCGGAGGGGCTCGACGAGATATTCACCGAGGCGGGGTTCGACTGGCGCGAGCCCGGCTGTTCGATGTGTCTGGGGATGAACGACGATCAGCTGGAGGGCGACGAGGCGAGCGCGTCCTCCTCGAACCGAAACTTCGTGGGCCGGCAGGGCTCGAAGGACGGCCGCACCGTGCTGATGAGTCCGATCATGGTCGCGGCCGCGGCGGTGACCGGCGAGGTTACCGACGTCCGCGAACTCGAGGAGGTGGCGACCGTATGAGCACCCCCGAGTTCAGCGCCGGCGAGGCGCCGGCGGAGAAGGTCACCGAGGTTTCCGGCACCGGAATTCCGGTCCGGGGTAACGACATCGACACCGACCAGATCATCCCGGCGCGGTTCATGAAGGTCGTCACCTTCGACGGGTTGGGGCAGTTCGCCTTCTTCGACCAGCGGTTCGACGACGCCGACAACGAGAAGGATCACCCGTTCAACGAGGAGCGGTATCAGGGCGCGAACGTCCTGGTCGTCAACGCGAACTTCGGCTGCGGCTCCTCGCGCGAGCACGCCCCGCAGGCGCTGATGCGCTGGGGGATCGACGCCGTCGTCGGCGAATCGTTCGCGGAGATTTTCGCGGGCAACTGCCTCGCGCTCGGGATTCCGACGGTCACCGCCGACCAGGAGTCGATCGAGGCGCTCCAGGACTACGTCGAGGCCAACCCCGACACCGACGTCGACATCGACGTGGCCGAGGAGACGATCACCTACGGCGACACCGTGATCGACGCGGCGGTTCACGACGCACAGCGGAAGGCGCTCGTCGAGGGCGTCTGGGACACCACGGCGCTGATGGGCGCGAACACGGGCGCGGTCCGTGAGACCGCTCGGTCGTTACCGTACGTCCCCACGGAACACATCCCGGAGGACGGGGCGTGAGCTACGAAGTCGTCGTCATCGAGGGCGACGGGATCGGACAGGAGGTCGTCCCGGCCGCCGTTGCGGTGCTCGAATCACTCGATATCGACTTCGAGTTCGCCACGGCGGAGGCGGGCGACGCGGTACAGAAAGCGACGGGTGAGGCACTCCCTGCCGAGACGTACGAGGCGGCCGCAAACGCCGACGCGACGCTGTTCGGTGCGGCCGGCGAGACGGCTGCCGATGTCATCTTGCCGTTGCGAGACGCTGTCGACTCGTTCGTTAACGTCCGGCCCGCGAAGGCGCACCCCGGCGTGGACGCGCTCCGCCCGGAGACGGATGTCGTCTTCCTCCGTGAGAACACCGAGGGCGTCTACGCGGGCCACGAAGACCGGCTCAGCGACGACCTCTCGACGCTGACGCGCGTGGTCACCTCCTCGGCGTCCCGCGAGCTCGCGGAGTACGCCTGCGAGTTCGTCGCGGACGGTCGCGGACCGGACCACCGAGACGGGTTCACCGTCGCGCACAAGGCCAACGTGATGCGCGAAACGGACGGTCGCTTCCGGACGGAGGTGCTCGCGGTTGCGGACGAACACGGCATCGACGCCGACGAGGAGATAATGGACGCGTTCGCGACGAAGCTCCCGCTCGATCCGAGCCAGTACGGCGTCGTCGTCTGTCCGAACCTCGCGGGCGACGTGCTCTCGGATCTCGCCGCCGGGCTCGTCGGCGGGCTCGGGCTGCTCCCTTCGGCGAACATTGGCCACGACAACGCGCTGTTCGAGCCGGTTCACGGCACTGCGCCCGACATCGCCGGCGAGGGGGTCGCGAACCCGACGGCGGCCATCCTCTCGGCCGCGATGCTGGTGGAGTATCTCGGCCACGTCGAGGCGGGTCAGCGAGTACGGGACGCCGTCGAAGGCGTGCTCTCCGACGGTCCCCGCACTGGCGACCTGGGCGGGAGCGCGACGACCGACGAGGTCACCGCGGCAGTCGTCGACCGGCTCTAGCGAGTCGTCGACCGGCTCCAACGAGTTGGCGTCTCCGAATCTGGCCGGCTGCTACGGTCGCGGCCGAACCACAAGAAAGGAAACCCTGCGGCTCCTCGACTCGTGTATGAGCAACTACTCGGTCGCGCTAGAAGCTGCCTGGTTGGTCCGTGACGTCGAGGAGACCGACGACGCCATCGGCGTCGCGGTCAGCGAAGCCGGCAAGCGACTCAACGAGACGGACAAGCAGTACGTCGAGGTCGAACCCGGCGTCACCGGCTGTCCCGCCTGCGGCGAGCCGTTCGACGCCGCGTTCCTCGCCGCGAACACGGCCTTGGTCGGGCTCCTCTTGGAGATCGACATCTTCAACGCCGACAGCGAGGAGCACGCAGAGCGGATCGCGAAAAGCGAGGTCGGCGGCGCGCTGCGTGACGTTCCGCTCGAAGTCATCGAGATCATCGAGACGGAGAGCGACGATGACGACGACGAGTAACTCCTCGTAGCCTTACCCCATCCCCTCCGACGGCGACCGCGCGATATCGGTCGGCGCCGAAACCTTTTCTAATAACCTCGGGTTATTCCACGGTATGGAACTCCCGACGCCACAGGACCTCCGCGAGCGGCGGACGACACTCGAACTGACGCAAAGCGAACTCGCGGACGCCGCGGACGTCTCGCAGCCGCTTATCGCGCGGATCGAGGGCGGCGACGTCGATCCGCGGCTCTCGACGCTGCGCCGGATCGTCAACGCCTTACAGGAGGCGGAAGGCGAAGTCGTCCGCGCGGCCGACTTAATGAACGAGACGGTGATCAGCGTTGCGCCCGACGACGCGGTTCGCGAGGCTGTCGCCCTGATGGAAGAGGAGGCGTACTCACAGCTCCCCGTCCTGCAAAACGGCGTCCCGGTCGGATCGATCAGCCAGGGCGACGTGATCCACGCCGGCGAGAACGTCGGCGACCATCCCGTGAGCGAGGTCATGAGCGAGTCGTTCCCGACGGTCGCCCCGAGCGCGACCGTCGACGAGGTGCGAAACCTGCTGGACCACTACAAGGCAGTGATGGTCACCGACGGCGGCGAGACGGTCGGAATCCTCACCGAAGCGGACATCGCCGCGCACCTGTCGTAGCGACGGAACCGCTGCGGCCGATTTCGACGCGGGTAGGGGGTACGATCAGTCGTCGCGGTCCTCTGAGAGGTGCTCCCAGATCTCCGTACACCCGGCTCCGTCTTGGACGTCGTCGAGGTGGCTCCCGCCGTCGCGCTCTGGGACCGGATCCTCGTTGAGTTCGTCGTCAACCGGCTCCTCAGTGTCGTCCGCTGCTGATTCCTCCGTCGGATCGTCCCGATCGGTCATCGGTCACCCAGCGGGTCCTCGAAGAGTTCGGGTGCGACGTCCGCAGACGTATGCTGCCGGTTCGTCCCGTCGTCCGAATCGGCGACGCGGCCGCCAGAACGGCCAGAATCGTCGAGCGTGTGATCGGTCATCGACCCTGCATACTCCCGTTTCGATCATAAGTGCGGCTACACGAGTAAATCGAACCACTACTCTCTGGTACCGGAACCTACGTCCGGTATCATTGACATCATATTTCGATCGAATCCGCTACAGTCTGGCGTTTTCCATCTATTGCGGCGTTTCCAACGGCGTCGCCGTTTGCACGCACCGGCACCGTTTGATTCCTCGCGGCCGAACGACGGGTGTGACCACTCGCTTGCGCGTCCTCGACGACGGGGCGTGGCTATCCATCGACGACACCCGCGAAGTGCGCGTCAGTGAGCTGTGGCGTCTCGACGCGCCCGATTTCTGTGGCTGTGATCTCGTTGACATGGTCGTCGAAAACTTTCAGGCGGTCGGAATCGATGGCCCGAGGATCGAAACGCGCGTCCACGGGAAGTGCATCGCGTGCGGCGCGGCGGGGACCACCGGATGGATTCCGGTTGGACGGGTATGTGATGGTGAGTTTGTCGAATTCGACCGATCTACGGTTCGGTGCTCTCGATGACGACCGAGTCAACAACACTTGCCGATGAAGTGAACCACCGGGAGAAGTTGACACTACGCTGTCCGCTATGTGGGCGTCGGATGTAGGATATCTCGATGCCAACGGACGTCGAAAACTGGAAATCGGAGGTCTACGGGAACGAGATTCGTGACCACCTCTTCGAGTTCGCCGAACAAGGGTTCGACTCGATCCCGGACGACGAGCGAGATGCGTGGTTCGAGCGGTTCAAATGGTGGGGTCTGTACCACCAGCGGAACGGCCAGGAGGGGTACTTCATGATGCGGATCGGGACGCCGAACGGCGTGCTCGAACCGGGTCAGCTCCGCGTCGTCGGTGAGATCGCGGACGAGTACGCTCAGGGGCCGGGGACGAACCCGATCTTCGGCGATGCGTACGCCGATTTCACCACCCGACAGTCGATCCAGCTCCACTGGATCGAACTCTCGGACGTGCCGGCGATCTTCGAAACGCTCGAAGCGAACGGCCTTTCCACTCAGCAGGCCTGTGGCGACTCCTGGCGGAACATCGTCGGGAACCCGGTCGCCGGCAAGGACGGACAGGAGGTCATCGACGCGTGGCCGGTCATCCGCGATCTCAACGAGACGTTCAAGGGGAACGACGACCACGCGAACCTCCCGCGGAAGTGGAAGGTGTCCGTGACTGGCTCCGCTGACGGCTCCGGACAGGGCGACATCAACGACCTCGCGTTCGAGCCCGCGTACAAGGCTGTCGCGGAGGGCGACGACGAGAGCGAGGAGGCCGTCGGCTTCAACGTCCGGGTCGGCGGCGGGCTCTCCCGCAACGAGCCGCGGCTCGCACGCGACATCGACGTCTGGGTCCCGCCCGAACGAGTGTCTGACGTCGCCGGCGGGCTCTCCGCGCTGTTCCGCGACAACGGCGACCGCGAGGACCGCTACAACGCTCGGATCAAGTTCCTCGTCGACGACTGGGGAACCGAGAAGGTCCGCGAGACGCTCCAAGAGGAGTACGTCGACTTCGAGCTCGAATCCGCCGGTCGCGACGTTCGCGAGGAGTACACCTACAACGCGGGCGAGGGCGAGCGCAACGATCTGATCGGCGTCCACGGCCAGAAGGACGGGACGAACTTCGTCGGATTGAACGTGCTCGTCGGTCGGATGGGGGCCGAAGACGTCCTCGACCTCGCCGACCTCGCCGAGGAGTACGGCTCCGGTGAGGTGCGGCTCTCACAGCGACAGAACGTCATCGTCACCGACGTGCCGGACGCCGAACTCGATTCGTTCCTCGACGAGCCGCTGCTTGAACACTACTCGCCTGAGCCGTCGCCGTTCATGCGCGGCTCCGTCGCCTGTACCGGCACCGAGTACTGCTCGCTGTCCATCGTCGAGACGAAGAACCGACAGGTGCGCTTCGCGCGGTGGCTGAAAGCGAACGTCGACCTCCCGGCCGATGTCGACGAGTTCCACATTCACCTCTCCGGCTGCACCGCATCATGCGCGCAGCCGCAGATCGCCGACGTGAGTCTGCGCGGGATGAAGACCCGCAAGGACGGCGAGCCGGTCGAGGCGCTCGACGTGGGCCTCGGTGGCGGTCTCGGAGAGAATCCGCAGTTCGCCCGGTGGGTCACCCAGCGCGTCCCCGCCGACGAGGTCCCGGGAGCGATTGCGAACTTGGTCGAGCGCTTCGCCGCCGAGCGCGACGAGGGCGAATCGTTCCGGTCGTTCGTCGCCCGCCACGACGACGACGAACTCGACGCGTTCGTGGAGCCGGAAGAAACTGACTACGACGATCCGATGCTGCACAACACGAAGCGCACGTGGTACCCGTACGCCGAACAGGACGGCTTAGACGAGGCGCCGCCGACGCCGGCGGACGACTGAGATGTCCGACCGACTGCTCCGTGTAAACGCCTACACGACGCTCGATCTGGTCGATGGGCGTGCTCGCAGCCACGAGTTCGAGGCCGACGCGCCCGGCGTCGTGAACGTCACTGCCCCCCGAGAAGACCCCGAGCACGTCACGCTGGCGGTCGAACTGGACGGGACAGCGATCGACCACCTTCCCGCGCACGCCGACGAGATCGACCTGTCGCCTGCGCAGGCACGGACTCTCGCCGACGCGCTGGCGTCGACGGCGGACCGCGTCGAGGCCGCACGAAACGGCAACGACGATTCCTTATAAATGAGCAATGCGGTGGCGTCGCCGGCGCTACGCGCCGGCTGCAAGCGAGAGCGCAGCTCTCGCCCCGCGTGCCTGCGAGCGCCCGAAGGGTACGAGGCAGCACGCGCGAGGGACGCGGCGAGCGCCTTTATAAGGCGCGAGCCGCGAGGCTGGGGAGGTGTGAGGTGCGGTGCTGTGTGGTCGGGCGGGGCTCAAAGGAGCCGCCGCGATGGCCGGGCCGCAGCGGGCTGTCGGAACCCATCGGGGCCCGGGCTTTCACAGTGGTCACCGCGCTGGCAACGATGTCGGTCCGAACGACGATCCCTTATAAGTCCAATCCGCGGATCGCGACGCTCCCACCGTCGCCGTCGCCCTCTTCCACGCGCCCGATCACGCGACCACCAGTCTCGTCAGCTAGCGACTCGGCGGCGTCCGGGTCGACCGCGGCGACGAAGCCGGTTCCCATGTTGAACGTGCGGTGCATCTCCTCGTCGGAGACGTTCCCCTCGGCCTGCACGAACTCGAAGACCGGCTGGGGGTCGAAGGCGTCCTCGACGACGTACCGATTTGCGCCGAGCCGCGTCAGGTTCGTCCAGCCGCCGCCGGTGACGTGTGCCGCCCCTCGCACGTCGTGTTCGCGCATCGGGTCGAGCAGGTCGGTGTAGATCCGGGTCGGTTCGAGGAGCGCCTCGCCGACCGTGTCGTACCCGTCGAACGGGCAGTCGTCGGTGTATTCGTGGTTACGCGTGGCCGCCTCGCGCGCGAGGGTGAGTCCGTTCGAGTGAACTCCCGAGGAGCGCCAGCCGACGAGCGCGTCGCCCGCCTGCGCCTCCCCGTCGAAGACGGCACCCTTCGCGGCGAGCCCGGCGCAGGTGCCGGCCAGGTCGAGTCCGCGGATGACGTCCGGCATCACCGCCGTCTCACCGCCGATGAGTTCCATGTCGGCCAGCTCTGCGCCCCGGGCGAGCCCGTTGCCGACCTGCTCCGCGAACCGCTCGTCCGGCTCGTCGACCGCAAGGTAGTCGACGAACGCGACCGGCCGAACGCCGGCGGCGACGAGGTCGTTGACGTTCATCGCGATACAGTCGATGCCGACCGTCGAGTAGTCGCTGAGCGCCTCGGCGACGAGCAGTTTCGTCCCGACCCCGTCGGTCGCCAGCGCGAGGTATCGATCGCCGATGTCGAGGAGCCCGGCGTAGTCGCCCTCGGTCTCCCCGACCGCCCCGATCAGCGCCGCGGTCGCCGCCTCGCTGGCGTCGATGTCGACGCCAGCGTTCGCGTACGTGAGTTCGTCTTCTTCGGCCGTCTCCCCGTTCTCGTCGTCCTCGCGGGTGGTGTCCGCGTCGTCGCCCTCGGTCATGTGTGTCGAGGGACGCCCGCGGAGCAAAAGCGCACCGTTCCCCGCGGGACGCGACCAACGAAGCTGGCGGGCTACCCGTCTCAGAACGGCCCGCCGAACCCGAGTCCGCCGACGATAACGAGGCCGACGGCGAGTAACACGGAGGGAACGAAGATCGCGGCCCACACCAGTTTGCTCCACCCGATGACGGTCTTCCCGTCGAGGGGGCCGTAGGGGATCAGGTTGAACGCCGCGAGGAAGACGTTGATCGCGATCCCTCGCGAGCCGATCAGCGTGATCACCTGGCTCCCGACGACGGGACCGAGTAGAAGCGCCGGCAGGAACGCGAGCGTGAGCAGGAGGTTGACGACCGGTCCGGCGAGCGCGATGTGGCCGTGTTCCCGCTTCGTCAGCCGCCCGCGGTGGTGAACCGCTCCCGGTGCGGCGAAGATGAATCCGAGCAGCGAACTCATCACGGCGAGAAACAGCATACTGGTGTCCGCGCGGAACTCGGCGACTTGATCGTAGTGGACCGCGACGACCTTGTGTGCGATCTCGTGGAGGAGGAACGCGACGCCGGCGGTGAGCAGGCTGACGAGCAGCGGGAGGACGACGCCCGCGGCGAGCAGCCGATCGAAACCGGCGGTGCCGCCGACGAAGAAGAACGTGAACGCGACGCCGAGCGCGAGCCACGCGACGAGCAGGTCGCGGAGTTCGACGCCGCTGAAGTAGAGCCCGGCGATCCGGCGCCCGCGAGGGGTTGCACCACTCATGCCGCCCCCACCACCGTGCTTCGGATCAGCTCGGCGCCGGTTCGGGCGCCCTGGATCATCAGTCGACCGACTTCGTCGACGCCGCCCACGTCACCGAACATCGCGGGGATGACGTACACCGCAAAGAGGAAGCTCGCGACGATGCTGCCGATGTTCGTCATCGCGACGATGACGATGAGCTTGAACAGCGGCACGTCGAGCATCGCGGAGACGAGCTCCGAGGGCGACTGGGTCTCGTCGGACAGTAGGTCGTTGAGCATCCCGATGTCACCGACGTTCACCGTGAGATGTCGGAGCTCCACGTAGCCGGTGAACCAGCCGGGCGCGAGCATCGGGTTGATCGAAGTCATCCACGCGACCGCGCCCCCGACGCCCGCAGATATCCACCGAGCGCCGGCGACCTTCGCGAACGCGAACGCGAAGACCCCGTTGATGAGGAACCACGCGCCGAACAGCCTGAACAGGAAGGCGTTCTCGACGCCCGCCAGCGCCAGCAGCACGAAGAACGCCACGAAGCCGACCGTGATCCCGTATCCGATCAGCTTCTTCCACGGGAGTCCGCGACCCGACTCGCGTCCGACGAGGCCCTCCATCGCCGGGAGCGTCTCGGGGTTCGCGAGGTATCCCTCGATCCCCGCCCGGTGGCCGGCGCCGACGACCGCGACGACGTCGTGGCCGGCGTCCCGGAGCGCGACGAGTCGGTGGGCGATGAACGCGTCGCGCTCGTCGATGAGCGCCTCCGCGCCACCCGGCGAGAACTGGCGGAACTCCTCCATCATCATCGTCACCACGTCGGTGTCGGTCAGTTCTTCCATCCCCAGCTCTTCGATACCGCCGTGTTCGGGGTCGCCGCCGCGGCCGGCGAGTCCGAGAAGCAGCGCGACGACGACGCCGAACGTGAGGCCGAGCGAGATCCCGAGCCCGAGGCTTCCGATCGCCCGGATCGTGAACCCGCCGAGGTACGTCGAGACGAGCCCGTTTGCGGCGCCGAAAGCCGCGACAACGATCCCGACGCTCACGCCGAGCGTGGTCGCGGCGTAGAGCCGGGCGTCGGGGGACAGCCCGAGCTTCCCGGCTTGGTCGACGACCAGCGCGACCGCGATCGCCGAGAGCACGCCGCCGGTGACGCTCGTCAACAGCCCGGTGGTGACGCCGATGCTCCCGCCGAAGATACCGATCGCGGGGCCGGCGAGGATGCCGACGAACAGCCCGGCGACGATCCCGACGATACGGGAGTCGGTGACGCCGAACGCGAGGCCGCCGACCATCCGGAGCTTCTCCGTGATCGACATCCGTGCCCAGAACCGCTGGATCGTGGTCTGGATGTCGCGATCGACCAGGGCGACGTCGATGCCGAGTCCCTCCGCCACGTCGATGGCGGCTTTCATGTCGGCGCCCGGCTCGATGTCGAACCGGTCGCCGAGCTGCGTCTGGACGTACGAGAGCATCCAGTACGCGAGGAACTGGAAGACGGTGTTCCCTTTCAGGAGGTCGCCGGCGTCGAGGTCGTCGGGCGTCTCGCCTTGCATCTGCCGGTACCGTCCCTCGTCGAGTTCGACGGCGACGACGTCGGGTCGTTCTCGCTCGATCGTCTCTTCGACCTCGTCGACCGAGTGCTCCGAGATGTGGGCGGTGCCGACGACCGTGACCGAGCCGGGCTCGGACGGATCGGCGGCCGCGCCGGACGTACCGGACGTGTCGGGCCCGTCGGACGGAGCCGACGGGGCGGTGCCGTCGCCGCCGGACCCCGCGGGATGATCGCTCGCCGTCGGGGGCGGGGACGCACCGTCCGCTCCCCCTGGCGTCTCTGTCATTGCCACGACGTACTTCGTCACCGCGTTTAGGGTTTGTGAGTCGGTATCGATGGCGGACGCGAGACCGAGAGCGCTCGATCCAATAAATTTGTATCCTCACGGGGTGGACGTGCTCGTATGTCCCGGCTGTTCCCCTCCCTGCCGGACGCGACGCCGGACGACCGGGAGCCACGCGTCGTCGGCGTTGACGACGAGGACGCGGACGCGCTCATCGCGGCCCTCGGCTCAAAGACGGCCCGACGGATCCTCACCGAACTCCACGACGAGCCGGCGACGAAGTCCGAACTCGCGGCCGCCGTCGACACGTCGCTCCAGAACGTCCAGTATCACCTCTCAAAGCTCGACGACGCCGACCTCGTCGACGTCGTCGACACGGCCTATTCGGAGAAGGGCCGCGAGATGGACGTGTACGCCGCCGCCGACGAGCCGCTCGTGCTGTTCGCGGGGAGTTCGGAGGCGTCGCGCGGTATCAAGTCGGCCCTGCTGCGCCTGCTCGGCGGGTACGGACTCATCGGACTGGCGGCCGTCGCTGCACAGCGACTCCTCTCGGTCGATCCGGAGACGACGTATCAGTCGGCCGGGGGCGGGGGCGACGTGGGTACCGCGAGCGACGACGCCGCTACCGAGGAGGCCGCGGACGGACCCTCGATCGACACCGCGGCCGACGGCGACGGCGGCGCCACCGGGAGCGACGGCGCGGTTGAGTTCGCCACCGACGCGCTCGCGGACCAGGCCGTCTCGCTGCTCGAACCCGGCGTCGTGTTCTTCCTCGGCGCCGCGTTCGTGTTCACAGTCGCGTGGGCGTACTGGTACTGGACCTCCGGCGGGCGGTAAGGCCACACGCCTGATGGGCGGTGAAGATGCACCCCTGACGGCCGGTGTGGTGCCCCGTCGAGGACCGGCGTTCCGATTGAGTTGTTGTTCCGGTGGGACAGCTATTCATGCCGCCGCCACGTCGAAGAGGTATGGAACACGAAGCCGAGGTCGTCGGAGTCGGAGCGGGCTCTGCGCCCGGCGGCGACGTGCCGGCGGTCATCCTGTCCGTGCGCGACGAGTATGTCCCCATCTTCGTCAGCGCCGACCAGGCGCAGTCGATCGGGATGGCGCTGGAGGGCGAGCCGTTCGACCGCCCGCTCACGCACGACCTCCTCGTCGATATCCTCACCGAGTTTGGCGGCGCGATCGATCGGGTCCGAGTTGACGACCTCCGAGACGGGACGTTCTACGCGAAGGTCGACGCCGAACGCTACGACGACGGCGAACCGGAGCGGTTCGTCTTCGACGCGCGCCCCTCCGACGCGCTGGCGCTCGCCGTGCGGATCGACTGTCCGATCATCGTCTCCGACGCCGTGATCGACGAGGCGGGGCGCTCGCCGGACTCCGTCCGCTTCGACGACGGGACCCGAGACGGTCCCTGATCGCCTCCGGTCCGGTTCCGTTGAAATCCTGTTTTCAGAAATAACACAGCACGAAACAGCCGTTCACTGAATCCTGCGTCTCGATCGAGTGCGGGAGTGGGTGAGTCGATCCGTGGCGCGATTATTTATAAGTGGAGAAGAGATGGCGCTGGCGGCTGTTTATAAGTCACAGATCGCGGCCTAACTGTGTCACCGCCCCAACCGCACCACACAGCTCCGAACCTCACGCCTCCCCAGCCTCGCGGTTCGCGCTCCCCGAGCGCTCACCGCGTCCCTCGCGCTCGGATTCGCGCCGCGTTGCGGCACTCACCGGAGCGCGCCACCGCCTCCCATTTATAAACAATCGTCGCTATCGAAGCTCCACATTTAAATACCACGTCGTCGTCACCGATCTGCAACATCCACTCACGCACTCGATCGTCGCTGGACCTGTACTGACCACACGGGTCGGAATCTCTCACTTACCGGGGATCTCGACGGAGCCTGCCTGACGGAACCCGACGTTCAAGTCACCGCGCCGCGGACCGCCGGTATGGACGAGACGGCGACGATCGCGGAGTCGTACACCGAGATGACCGAGCTGCTGTTGCCGAACGACACGAACAACCTCGGGCGGGCGCTCGGGGGCGCGGTCCTCCACTGGATGGACATCTGCGGGGCGATCGCCGGGATGCGGTTTTCGAACCGACAGGTGGTCACCGCCTCGATGGACCACGTCGATTTCATCGCCCCGATCGAGATGGGCGAAGTGGTCGTCGTCGAGGGCTACGTGTTCAACGTCGGGCGAACGAGCCTCGACGTGAAAGTCGACGTGCGCGCGGAGAACCCGAAGACCGACGAGCGGCGCCGCACGACGACTTCGTATTTCACCTTCGTCGCGCTCGACGACGACGGGACGCCGGCGTCGGTACCGGAGCTCACCTGCCCGACCGCCGAGGAAGAAGCCATGCGACGGGACGCGGTCGAGGGGCGCCGGGAACAGCTCCGCGGGGTCGTCGACCGGTACGACCTGTAGCGGGAATCGGTCTGCAGCGGGAACCGACTCACCGATCGCCGCGTTCCGATCTCGTGCCCGCGACGGTGTCGACAGGGGCCCAGTCGGCTCCGTCGTCCGCGTCCGCCGCCGCTGCCTCGTGCACCTCCCGAACGCGGGGCGCGAACGCATCGCGGGAGTCACCCGCGGCGAGGTGGCTCCGGCAATCGCAGTCGGAGGCGCCGAACCCGTCGATCGGCCCTGCCGGGAGCCGATCGGCGACCGCGCACTCCACGTCGACGCCGACGCTTCGGACGACGCGGGCGAGGTCGGTCTCGGGGTGACCCAGCAGGTAGTCGATATGCCAGTGGCGCACGTCGTGGTCACCGCGGGCGACGCGGCGGTGTCTATCCACTCGGGAGAAGCCGCCCGTACCGAGCGCGCTTCCGGTGTAGGCGTACGCACCCGCCGGAATCCGGTGCTCTCCGAGAGCACCGACCTCGATCGCGATCGGCGTCGGGACGTCGACGAGCAGCGTGTACGTTCCGCCCGCGGCCGACCGGTCGCGGGCGGCAGTCGCGTCCGCACCGGGGTTCTCACCGGATTCCTCGCCGGAGTCCGTGCTCCGCACGATTACGCCGCCGGCTCGGGCGGTTCGCTGGCCGCCGGGCGGAGGCCGTCGAGGAGCGCCGCCGCCTCGTCGGTCGAATCGTACGCGTCGTGAAAGTCGGCCGGATCGCGGCCGCGGCCGGAGAGGGCGCCGACAGTATTCGCGATTCGATCGTAGTTGTCGCGAACGAGCCCACCGACGATGCCGGGCGTCCCGGCTCGGTCGGCGAGCTCTTCGGCGGCGGATCGACCGGCGTACACCCGCTCCTCGTCGGGGTCGACGAACACCATCGCAAAGGGCCGGGATCCGAACTGCGCGTCGAGGAACGGACCGACCGGGTCGGCCTCCCACGGCACCGCCTGGACCCCGTCGAGGCGACGGAGCGCGACCGCGGCCATCGAGCAGTACGGACAGTCGCCGTCGAAGAGCAGCACCGGCGCGTCCGTCGTGTCACTCATACGTCTGCGTACGGTTCGGGGCGTGTTAAGCGATCGGCCGTGGCCGTAAAAAACGAGTATCGTGTGTTCTCGCGGTCGCGCTCGCCGGCTCAGTGCGAGTGCCCGAGCGCGTCTTCGAGCGACTGACCGAAGCGCTCTTCGAACAGTTCGGCGGCCGTGTCGTTCATCTCGGCGATGTCGTCGGGCACCTCGCCCTCGCTGTGGTGGGCGATGACGTGTGCCTGCTGGGCCATCGCCTGGACCACGACGTCGCTGATCACGCGACTCGACGGCTCGCCCTGCTCGCTGAGGATGTCGACGAGGCCGGCGGGCAGTTCGAAGGACTCTTCGTCACCGTCGGGACCGGTGACCGTGTAGGTTTCCGTGTCTCCCATATCGCCACCGTCGCGGTCGCGACATAAGGGTCTGTGGAATCGGTTATCCGTGCGCCGAGATCGCCTTCACCGAGAAGCCGGAGCCGACGATGGTCGCGAGGTAGATGGCGATCGCCGTGACGACGATGGAGCCGCCGGAGGGGAGCCCGAACCCGATCGAGACGGCGAAGCCGCCGATCACGGCGAGCTGTCCGAAGATCACCGAGAGGTACGTCGTCTCGCGGAAGCTCCGGGCGATCTGCGAGGCCGCCGCGACGGGGACGACGAGCATCGCCGCAACGAGGATGACGCCGAGCACCTGCATGGCGCCGACGACGACCACGGCGGTCAACACGACGAGCAGCGTGTTGTAGCCCGTGACGTTCAACTGGGCGACCCGCGCCGCCTGCTCGTCGAAGGTGATAAAGAGGAGCTGTTTATACGTGGCGAGGACGCCGACCACGACGATCACCGAGAGAACGCCCATCAGGCGCGCGCCCTCGGCGGTGACGATCGCAAGGTTCCCGAAGAGGTACCCCTCGATGTTGATCCCCGTGAGCCCGCGCCCGTAGCTGATGATCAGCGTGCCGACCGCGAAGCTCCCGCTGAGCATGATCGCGATGGGCACGTCGCCGTAGGCGTCGGTGCGTTCGGTGAGCCACTGGACGACGAGCGCGCCGGCGATGCTGACGAGGAGCGCGACGAGCAGCAGCGACCCGTCCCAGCCGGTCGTCGCGTTCACGAGGATGCCGATCGCGACGCCCGCGAACGCGGTGTGCGCGAGCGTCTCGCCGATCAGCGCCATCTCGCGGTGGACGAGGAAGGATCCGACGAGCGGGGCGACGACGCCGACGAGCACGCCGGTCGCCATCGACTGCCACATGATCGGGTGTCGGAACACGTTCGTCCCGAACACGGCGTCCATCCCGCGACCGACCGACCGGAACGCGGCGTACAGGTCGCTCGCGATCGGGAGGTCCTGCGCCCAGTAGAGGAACACGAACCCGAGCATCACGGCCGCAACGACGGCCGTGACCGCGATTCCGGCGAGTTCGACCGTCCGACGGATCCCCCGACTGGGGCGGGATGCGGTTGCGCCCGCCGATGAAGTCGCCCCCCCGTCCGTCTCGATGTCGCTGTCGTCCGTCCGTCCGTCTCCCGCCGTGTCTCGATTCATCAGTGGTGGTGATGGAGGACTTGGCCGGTGGCGCCGTACGCCTCTGCGAGGGCGTCGCTCTCGACGAACGACTCGGTGTCCCCGTGGTGGTACAGCTCCGTGTTGATACAGGCGATACGGCTCGCGCGATCGGTGACGACGCCGATGTCGTGCTCGATCAGGACGATCGTGATGCCGTCGTCGTTCAGGTCGTCGAGGAGCGCGTAGAACGCGTCGCGCGACTCGGCGTCGACCCCGACCGTCGGCTCGTCGAGCGCGAGGAGATCGGCGTCGCTCGCGAGCGCGCGGGCGATGTACGCTCGCTGTTTCTGCCCGCCCGACAGCTCGGTCACGAGGCGGTCGGCGAGGTCGCCGATCCCGACCGTCTCGATCGCCTCGGCGACGACGGCGCGATCGGCGTCCGTGAGCCGGCCGTGGCCGGCGTGGGCGAACCGACCCATGGTGACGCACTCGCGGACGGTAACGGGCATGGCGCCGCCTCGGCTCGTCGCCTTCTGGGAGACGTAGCCGATTCGTCCGCCGTCGTCGAACTCCTCCACCGGCTGTCCGAACAGCTCGACGGTCCCCTCGTCGGGCGCGTGAAGTCCCAACATGAGGTGAAGAAGCGTGGTCTTCCCGGAGCCGTTCGGACCGACCAGCCCGAGGAATTCACCCGCTTCGACCGACAGGGAGACGTCTCTCACGGCGACCGTGTCGCCGTAGGAGAACGTCACGCGGTCGAGATCGATTATCGAGGTCACGTCGTGTGTCGGATCTGCGTCGTCCGAACGTTTAGCTCTTTTAGTCCGGCCTCGGGCGACCGTCGTCTGCGCCGGCGGCCGAGACCGGCTCACTGGACGCCGAACGCCCGCTCGAACGCCGGGACGTTGATCTCGGTCATCTGTTCGAGGTAGCCGTACCCGGCGTCGTTCCACTCCTGGGTCGTCCCGCCGGCCGGGGTGACGGCCATCATCTCGGTGGCGTTGCTGTTCTCCACGATCGCCTCCGCGAGGGTCGACGACTCGAAACGGTCGTACAACACCACGTCGATCCCTTCCTCGTCGACGAGTTCGATCGTGTCCGCGATCTCGTTCTGACTGGGCTCGTTCTGCGGCGAGACGCCGACGGGCGAGTGAAGACGGAACCCGTACCGGGCCTCGAGGTACTGGAAGGAGTCGTGACCGGCGATGACCGCCACGTCGCGCTCGGCGCGCTCCGCGATCGACTCGAAGGCGGTGTCGACTGCGTCGAGCTCCTCGGCGTACGCGGCTGCGTTGTCGGCGTAGTCGTCGGCGTTGTCGGGATCGGCGTCCGCGAGCCCATCAGCGATGGTCTCGACGACTCCCGCCGCGAGCACCGGGTCGACCCACACGTGGGGATCGTGCTGTCCTGTCTCGTGTCCGTCTTCGTGGTCGTCGTGGGACTCCTCGCCCTCGTGTTCGTCTTCGTGGTCGTCGTGGGACTCCTCGCCCTCGTGTTCGTCTTCGTGGTCGTCGTGGGACTCCTCGCCCTCGTGTTCGTCTTCGTGGTCGCCTTCATCGTGCGTCCCCTCGCCTTCGTGCGAGTGGTCCCAATCGAGGAGATCGTCTTCGACCCCCGCGAGCCCGTCGATAACGGTCACCGAGTCGTAGTCGGCTTCCAGCGTCGCCGCGAGGTCTTGCGCCCACGCGAACTCCGGGCTATCGAGATAGACGAACGCGTCCGTCGACGCTACGTCGGCGGCGAGGGTTCCGTCGGGCTCCCAGCCGTGACCGAGCTGGCCGACCTCGACCGGGTCTTGGAACTCCGCATGGTCGCCCGCGACCTGATTCGCCCAGTCGTTGAGGGTAAAAAACGCGGCGTAGCCGGAATCGAACGACGCGGATCCGGCCCCGGCGTCGCCGGAACACCCGGCGAGCGACGTCACCGCACCGGCGGCCAACAGTCCTGCGCCCCGTGTCAGCACCGACCGACGTGAGTGGCTCATACGAAGACAGTAGCCGGTTTAACAGAAAAAGGTTGTTATTTCATAACTCAAAATTAATAACACAGGGCGCCACAGCGGGGTACGGTTAACAATATCCGCCGATCGAAATCGGCTGAACCAACCGGCGTCGGTTCGGTCCCGTCTTACTCGGTGAGATCGACGACGGTCGCGTCGGCGAGCGCCGCGAGCGTCTCGGGGTCGATCGCGAACACCGTACTCGGCGTCCCCGCGGCCCCGTACACCGTCTCGTACGTCGTCAGCGTCGGGTCGAAAACGGTCGGCAACGCGACGTCGTGGCAGAGCGGCGGAACCCCACCGATGCTCCAGCCGACGGTATCGCGTATCCTGCCGGGGTCAGCCATCGAGGCCTCCGACGCGTCGAAGTAGTCGGCGACGGCGTCGAGGTCCAGTCGGTTCGCCCCGCTCGTGATCGCGGCGACAAGCGTGTCGCCGCTTCCAGAACTGTCGCCCGCGCCCGACAGAGAAACGACGATGGTCGACGCGATGGCCGCGGTCGCACAGCCGACGGCGTCGGCCGCCGCCGAGGCCGTCTCCGTCCCGGCGTCGAACTCCAACACGTCGATCTCGACGTCGTATCGATCCCGCGCTCGTTCCGTGAACTCCGCCGCGCGCTCGTGCATGGGTGAGAGTACGGACGGACGTGACGCACAATCAACCTCCCGAATGCGGTAGTATGCCGATCGGTCACAATCGGCTGCGCCCGCTCACCGCGTCCGCAACTCGTCTTTGTCCTTGATCACGCGGGCGTCGCCCTCGCCGGACGTGACCTCGTTGACGAGGTCGTACAGATCGTTCTGGAGCCCCGCCGGGAAGGTGAGGACACCAACCCACGAGCCGTCGTTCTGCCACTCCTCACGTTCGAGGTCGCCGAATTTTCGAACCTGCGCCTGCCCGGATCCCGCGTAGTCCGCGGGGAGTTGGACGGCCATCGTGACCTCCTCGAAACGGATGGGGATGACCGGACGGAGCGCCTCGAGTGCGTCGTCGACCTGGTTTTCGACCGGCTCCATCGGATCGAGTTGGAACCCCGACTCCTCCAGCGCGCGTTCGATCCGCTCTGGCGGGTGCGGCGAGTCGTCCATCTGCGGATTCACCGCGTTGCGCGTGATGGTGGTGACCAGCTGGTTGTGCTTGCGCTCGAGCATCTCCTCGCGCTGCTCGGCGGTGATCTGTATCTCCCCGCGCTCGACGACCTCAGGGATGATCGCGAGCGGGTCGGTCGTTCCGAACACCGTCTCTAAGTCTTCTTCGGCCGGCCGATCGCCCCGTGACGCGTTCTCGAACACGTCCTCAGCGGCGATCACGTCCTCCAGCTCGCCATCGAACTCGCCGCGTTTGATCGCGAGCGCGGCGTCCGGGTCGATCAACACCTCGAACCGTTCGCCGTGCGACTCCAGTCGGGCGGTGACGGCTTCGTCGAGCGATATCATATGGCTTGCTACCACCTCCGCAGTGAAAAAGCCTCCCGCGCCCCGCCGCGACCCGCTGCGGCCTGTCCCCGCCGTACCTCGCTGCGACCTGCGCCGATCACCCCCCGATCGACGGTCGCTCGTCGGTCCAGTCGTCTCGGCAGTCCTGCGTACAGAAGTGTCGATGTTGGACCGCATCGTCGTCGACCCAGGTGACCGTTCGGCGGCCAACGCCCAGCGCCGGCTCTCCGCAGGTCACACAGCGCGGTGCGGACTCCTCGTCGACGTCCTCCTCGAGGTCGGAAGTCGGATCTACCATACTCGTGGGTACGCCCGCGACTACTTGAACCCGCGAGGGTCGGCAGTTCTGGCCGGCGAGGCGCTTTTCACGTCGACCGAACGGTCGCCTCGTCGCCCCGCCGTCCCGTCACCCCGTTGTGTTGGTGTCCGGTTGTCTACCACCCAGCGGTCGGATCGCTCCGCGGGCGCCGGGAGCGCGCTGGCGTCGCGTCCCGTCGAGACGGATGGGCGACCTCGAGTTCGGTCGCCGCGCACACGTCCGTCAGCGTTCGCTCGCGGCCGTCCGGCCATCGAACGCCGACCCGGAGGGGGTCCGCCTCGCCGAGTCCGAAGTGCGCCACCGGCTCGGTTTGACAGAGGCAGCCGCCGCCGGCGTCGATCGTTCGGCGCTGAACGCTCTCCGTCGTCTCGAGTCGCACGACCGCACCGCGGGCGGGGGCGCCGTGCCTCGTCGTCGGTCGGACCCGGAGCCAGCCGGCGTCCGCCGCCGCGTCCGATTTATAAATGGTGATGGGTTGGGCGGCGACCTCGCCGTGGACGACGACGAGTTCGAGAACGCCGTCGCCGTCGAGATCGGCCGCGACCGCACCGGTTCCAAACCCGTCCGGCTCGGTGGCGTCCCCGGCGTCGGCGCGGCGCCATCGCGGGGGCTCGTTGGTGGATGCTTCGTCGGTGTCTCTGGTGACGCCGTCGTCGTCGGCTCGTTTAAACAGCCGGTTCCGCTCGCCGAGCGCGTTGTAGAACAGCTCCTCACGGCCGTCGTTGTCGAAGTCGGCTGCGACGACGGTCCGGACGCGGCCGGGCTCGCGAAGCGATCGGGGTGCGACATCGGTGAACTCGCCGTCCGGCGCGCGTCGGAGCAGCCGGTTCGGCGCGTCCTCGTTGCCGACCGCGAGCGCGAAGGATCCGTCCTCGTCGACCAGCGCCGCGCCGCGGGTGTCCCCGGTCGGATCGACGAGCTCCGGGGCCCCGTCGGTCGGGTTGTAGTGGCCTCCCTCGTTGCGGAACAGCTGGTTCGGCCCCCGTTCGACGCCGGCGAACAGGTCGACCTCGCCGGCGCAGGGCGGCACCGCGAGTAGCGATCGACAGCCGCCCGCCACTTCCAGCCCGACCGCGCCGGCCATGTCGGTGATCTCGCCGTCGTCGCCGAGTTCGTAGAAGGCGAGGGGGGCGGTATAGCCCGACACGGCGACCCCGTACCGACCCGTGCCGAGTCGGTCGAGTGCGGTGACCGACCGCCCGGCGCGAACGTCGAGCCGATCGGTGTTCACGCCGAGCGCGAACACGTCGGTCCAGCGGTATCGGTCGGCTTCGAGGCGGCTCAACAGCAGGTCGGGGTCGCCGCCGCCGTCGACGCCGTTCGCGCAGTTGTGAACGTACACCTCCTCGCAGCCGTCGGCGTCGAGGTCGGCGGCGCAGACGCCCATGCCGTGGCGAGTGCCGTCCGCGACGATGCCGCACGCCGTGTCGACGAACCGGTCGCCGTCGCGGGCGTACAGCCGGTTCGGCTCGCCGTAGCCCGCGACGAACACGAGCGGCCCCTCTCGTCCCGGCGTCACCGCGAGCCCGTACCCGCGAACCGGGTCGACGTCGGCGAGGAGGTCTGACCGCTCGGTAAACATAGCCGTCCGTCACCGCTCCGAGAATAAGAACGCACGGGTTGGGTTCAGTTCCGAAACGAGAAATGTAAACCCATCAACTGATCGTTTCCGCCGTTCTCTGTCGTTTTCCGTCGTTCGCAAGCGCTCGCGACGGTCTGATCGCTTCGCATTCGCGCGACTCTCATTGATAAGTGACATCGCCGCTGCCGCGGACGACGCTTGTGGCGCTTATAAATATCCCCACGGACGGTGGCACAATTCGCGCGCCATTAATACGTCTTCACCACCAATACGGAGGCATGTCCGAATCCCTCGAACTCGCGACGCTCGGCGGCGGGTGCTTCTGGTGTACCGAGGCGGCGCTCGAACAGCTCGTCGGCGTCGAGTCGGTCACGTCCGGCTACGCCGGCGGCCACGTCGAGGACCCGTCGTACAAAGCCGTTTGCTCCGGGAACACCGGCCACGCCGAGGTCGTACAGGTGGCGTTCGATCCCGACGTGATCACCTACGACGAGGTACTGGAGGCGTTCTTCGAGATCCACGACCCGACGCAACTGAACCGACAGGGTCCCGACGTGGGCAGCCAGTACCGCTCGATCGTCCTGACTCACGACGACGAACAGCACGAGATCGCCGAGGCGTACGTCGAAGCGCTCGATGAGGAGTACGACGACGACGCCGTCACCGAGATCGAACCGCTGGAGACGTTCTACCGCGCCGAGGAGCATCACCAGGACTACTTCGCGAAGAACCCCGACGACGCCTACTGTACGTTCCACGCGAAGCCGAAGATGGAGAAGGTGCGCGAGAAGTTCGAGGCGAAGGTCGCGAAGTAGGCCGGAGACGACCGCAGAGAGTCGCTGGATGCTCGGTGTCGTTTATAAACGGATGTTGTCAGCGATGCGGGGAACTCCTCCACCGCGGCTGCGGCTCATTAATACGCGGTAGCCGACGGTGGACCGGTAGAAACTCCTCCAAAGTCTCACCCGACCGGGACCTCCCAGCCCCGCACCGCACAGCCCCGCACCGCCCCGCACCGTACAGCCTCGAGCCTCCCCAGCCTCGTCGGCCGCCCTCCGCTTCGCTCCGGGCGACCGACTCCCTCGCGCTCTCGTCGCCGTCGCTCCGCGCCGGCGAGTGAGGAGCGCGCCGCCGCAGTTTTGTTTATAAGCAATAATCACGCCATTTATATGCAATACTTACGCACCTCGCCGCGGTTCTCGATCGCGTTCACCCGGCAACGCTGCGCTCGAACGGCAGACCTTTGACGCCGCCGGTGTGAGCGGGCGTATGGTCTCGCTGGGACTGGTGGTGGCGCGGTTCAACGACTCCGTTACGGAGCCGATGGCCGACGCCGCCCGTGAGGCGGCCGCCGACCGCGACGCCGTCATCGTCGACGAACTGTCAGTGCCGGGGGCGTACGACAGCCCGCTGGCCGCCGACCGGCTCGCGCGCCGGGACGAGGTCGACGCCGTCGCGGTCGTCGGCGCCATCGTCACCGGCGACACCGACCACGATCGCGTCATCGCGAGCGCGACCGCCGACAAGCTCACCGCGGTGAGCCTCGACCGCGACACCCCCGTCACCTTCGGCGTGAGCGGCCCGGGGATGTCCGGCGCGGAGGCGCGCGAGCGGATCGACAAGGGCGCGGAGGCGGCCGACGCGGCGATCGACTTGGCGGAGGAACTTACATGACTGACGCATACGACTTTTCAGAGCGAATCGGACGCGTAGCACCCAGCGCGACGCTGGCGATATCGAACCTCGCTGCGGAGAAGGAGGCGGAAGGGGTCGACATCGTCGACCTCTCGGTCGGCGAGCCCGACTTCGACACCCCCGAGAACGTCGTCGAGGCCGGCAAGGACGCGCTCGACGCGGGCCACACCGGCTACACCTCCTCGAACGGGATCCCCGAGCTCAAGGAGGCGATCGCGGCGAAGCTTCGCGGCACCGGTATCGACGCCGACGCCGACGAGGTCATCGTCACCCCCGGCGGTAAGCAGGCGCTGTACGAGACGTTCCAGACACTGATCGACGACGGCGACGAGGTCGTCCTGCTGGACCCCGCGTGGGTGTCCTACGAGGCGATGGCGAAGCTCGCCGGCGGGGACCTCTCCCGCGTCGATCTGGCCCCGCACGGGTTCCAACTGGAGCCCGCGCTCGACGAACTCGCGGAGACGGTCTCTGACGACACGCAACTGCTCGTCGTGAACTCTCCCTCGAACCCGACCGGCGCCGTCTTCTCCGAAGCGGCCTTGGAGGGTGTCCGCGACCTCGCCGTCGAACACGACATCGCCGTGATCTCCGATGAGATCTACGAACAGATTATCTACGGCGCCGAGCACGTCTCGCTGGCGAGCCTCGACGGGATGGCCGACCGCACGATCACGATCAACGGCTTCTCGAAGGCGTACTCGATGACTGGCTGGCGGCTCGGCTACGTCCACGCGAAGGGCGACTTCATCGGGCAGGCCGGCAAACTCCACTCGCACTCGGTTTCGTGTGCGGTCAACTTCGTCCAGCGCGCGGGCGTCGAGGCCCTCGAGAACACCGACGAGTCGGTCGAGGAGATGCGACAAGCGTTCGCGGCCCGCCGCGACCTCCTCGTCGACCTGTTCGACGAGCACGGCGTCGACGTCGACGTCGGCGACGGGGCCTTCTACATGATGATCCCCGTGGCCGATGACGATCAGGCGTGGTGTGAGGCCGCGATCGAGGAGGCCTCGGTCGCCTGCGTTCCTGGTAGCGCGTTCAACGCACCCGGGCACGCGCGGATCTCGTACGCTGCCAGCGAGGAGCGCCTCCGCGAGGCGGTTGACCGACTCGTCACGAACGACTTGCTGTAAGCGCGGTCGGCCTCCGACATCTGCCGGCCGCACCCGTCCGACGGCGAATCCGCCGTGAACGCGGATCTGCGGTGCGTTTTTACCGCTTCCCCTCGAAGTTTCAATTCGTTGGTGAAATGTACGACAAGGCACTGTCTAGTTAAGCACCTCTTCAGCTGGCGTTCGTCCATCGAGTGATTGATGCGGTCTCTGGCGGTTGTAGTAATGCATGAATTGTTCAAGCCATTCGCGTGCGCTTGCCCGACTGCCGACCC
>Ga0208138_100228_pt1 | contig 31333 bp, 29 predicted proteins | sample AntRauMetaRauer3_FD_184786 | JGI IMG/M metagenome (GOLD analysis project Ga0208138, IMG submission 184786) | Saline lake microbial communities from Rauer Lake, Antarctica, in enrichment culture - Antartic Rauer Lake 3 Metagenome Rauer3 (SPAdes)... ...
AGACTGCTCGGCGTGCTAGGTGGATCGCCTTCTCAGTAAAACGGAGAATCTGCGACTTCGGGAGGGTCTTCATCTCATGGAATTACACGACAAACATGTAAATCTTCAAGGATTTCAACAGAGCCTTTCTCGCCTAGGCCGAGGTTGGTTCTGCGCGTCAACCTCTCCACGGAGGTATAGCTGCCCCCACGTCGTTATCTCGTAGATATCCCGATGCTCCAGCGCCACTAGACCAGCGTCAGCGAGCATCTGGCACCGCTCTCGAATCTGGCCTTTCGATACTTCCATCTTCTCGAAGCCGGGATGTCCGGCCATCATCGAGGGCGTCGACCAGCCGCTCTCGTTCAGGTGTTCGAGTAGCCGTTCGTCTAGCTGCCGCATCCACGTCGCCGTCTTTCTCATCATGATGGGGGCTACGATTGCGCCGTCTCGCCGTTACTGTTCTCGCTGTGGTCTTCAAGTTTGTCTGCATCCAACTCCTCGTTCAGGTACGCTTCGCCCTCGTCGGTTATCACGTAGACACCGTTCCCGAGATCAAGGAGCAAGCGATGGTTTGCGAGCTTTTTCAACCTGCGGGAAATGGTTGACCGAGAAACCCTGAAGACGTCTAAATCCTTCACGGCAGCCGCTGACACGGATTCGTTCTCTGCCGCGTACTCCAGCAACCGGTCGTCCCAAACAGTCATCCACCCTGCAGACCTGCGCATTGTGCGTAGTAAATCACCGTGTGGACCTAATACCAGGGAAAGGACCACTATTAGTTAGACGGTCTTTTAGTAGGTAGTAGTTTTGTTTCTAACCTACCGGTGCATTTATGCACAGGGGTCGACTTGGGGATGATGCGAAGACCGCTGGCCGGGCGAAGACGAGACTGTTGGTCGTAGAAGACCGGGACGTGCTGGAACACGTCCCGAGGAGCGGTTTCGCGGACCGTAGATGTTCGCTGAAACCACCGCGGGCGTGAACGCCCGCACGGCGATAGAAGCACCGCAACCCCAAGAATCCAGCGCGACGCCCTGCGACAGTTGCGAGACGCGCGCGGCGGACGGCATAGCGCCCGACGGTCGCTCGCTCTGTACGGCCTGTGCGCGCCGCGAGCGGACGCTCGTCTGCGACGGTGGAAATGACCTCGAGGAGACTCGCGCGGAACTGAAGGAAGCCATCGCAGACATCCCGGACGTTGACCCAGCGAGTCTTACCCTCTCCGAGGGAGGCGACGGCCAATTCACCATCAGCAGCAACGAACAGGAGCAAAATGTCGACGAAATCGACGCCGCGCTCGACGGAACGGGCTACGAACGCGACGGCATCTTCAACCCACCGAGAGAGACCCATCAGTACATCACGCGCATCGAGGAGGAGTGACCGATGCTGGTGCTCATCCGCTACACGGACGACACCGGCCACGACGTCCGCCTCGTCACTGACGGCGACGCGTGGGCGCGCCAGCAGTACCGCCGCGGCGGCTGGCGCACGATGGAACGCCACCTCGTCCAGGACCTCGAGACACCGCTAGGCGTCAGCGCGAGCGAGGAGACACCCGTTGGTGCGGAGGAGTCGAGCGCATGAACCCAACCGAACTCTCGCCACGGGGGGCGAAAGAGCGCTACCTCGACCGCCGGAGGCCAGAGACCACCGAGGAGTCGATGAAGACCTACCACTACCGGCTGAAGCTCTTCGTCGAGTGGTGCCAGGCTGAGGGCATCGACCGCGTCTGCGAGCTGAACGGCTGGGACTTCGAGTGCTACGAGACCTACCGCCGCGGCCACGACCTCTCCCCGGTCACGCTCCGCGGCGAGATGCAGACGCTCCTCAACTTCATCGAGTACCTAGAGCGCATCGAAGCCGTCAAGGGCGGTCTCAGCGAGAAAATCGACCCGCCAGCCACCACACGCGAGCAAGAGTCGAGCGACGCGAAGCTCGCTACCGACGAAGCCCACCGCCTGCTCGACTACTTCCGCGAACACCAGCACGGCACCCGGCGGCACGTCCTCCTGGAGCTGTTCTGGCACACCGGCGCGGCGCATGGGCGCCATCCGTGGTCTCGACCGCCGCGACTTCGACGCCGAGGACCAGTACCTCGCGTTCGTCCACCGGCCCGAGACCGGGACGACGCTGAAGAACAAGCGACGCGGTGAGCGCCTCGTCTCGTTGTCCGACACCGTCACCGAGGCCGTGCAGGCGTACCTCCGGAATCCGAACCGGTGGGACAAGCGCGACGAGTACGGCCGGGAGCCGCTCATCACCAGCCGTGAGGGCCGCCTCTCGACGAACACCGCGCGCCGCGTCACCTACGAGGCGACGCTCCCCTGCACGTACGGCGACTGCCCGCACGGCAAGGACCCGCGCTCCTGTGACTGGACGGGCCGCAACCACGCGAGCAAGTGCCCATCCTCGAGGAGCCCCCACCGCGTCCGTACCGGTTCGATCACTTGGCAGCTCAACTGCGGGCTTCCACCTGCCGTGGTCTCCGAGCGCGTGAACGCCAGTCCCGAAGTCATCCGAGACCACTACGACAAGGCCGCTAACCGCGAGGAGATGGAAGAACGGCGGCGCTCGTTCAACACCAGACTCACCTTCGACGAAGAATGACCAGAACCCACCATCCAGAACGTGCTGTTGAACCGTGCGAGGACCGCGAAAATCGCAGTGAGGCTAGGCCGCCCGAACCCACTCGTCTTCTGCGACGAACGAACGTGAGGAGCGAAGCGAGTGTGAGGGCGGTTCGGACTCTGGAAGGCGAGCGAAAGCGAGCCTTCCAACAGTGAGAATCCGCCCGAACCCACTTACTGAATTCCTCGCCGAGCAGCGGCGCTTCTGTCGCTGCGAGCGAGCGAAGGTAGTGGGGTCGCGGATTCGAACTCTGGAAGACGCAGCACCGAGCGTAGCGGGGCGACCGTCTTCCTCCGGTGAGAATCCGCCCGAACCCAGAGAGACCTCGTCGGCAAAATGCGGAGGCATCACAGCCACCCCCAGTACTCCTCTCGACCGTGGCGGTCAGAGAACGGTTTAATCAGTCGAGAGGCCCGTGCTGTTTCCAGGCAACTGATGGGAAACACAACTGGCTCTGGACCGGACGAGTCGAGCGGACAGGCAATTACGCAGAACGTGAACGTGTCTATCGAGCAGGAAGATACGAGCCCGTCCGTTGTCGTTCGCGGCGCCTACTTCCTCCTCTTCGGGTGGTGGGCGAGCGGCGTCTGGCTCAGCATCGCCTGGTTGTTCAACCTCACAATCATCGGGATGCCCCTCGGAATCAAGATGATCAACTTCGTCCCGAAGATCGTCTCACTGAAAGACCGGACGATCGAGACGGAGCGCACTGTGGACGGGGACGGTAACGTGACCATCACGCAGGGGACCAGCGAGCAGTACTCGCTGCCCCTTCGAGCGGCGTACTTCCTCCTCGTCGGCTGGTGGGCGAGTGGGGTCTGGGTGTTCTTCGCGTGGGTGGCCTCCATCACCATCGTCGGTCTCCCGCTCGCCGTCTGGATGTACGACCGGCTCCCGTTCGTCGTCTCCCTCTACAACTACTGAACGCTGGTCGTCTCCGGGCAGCGTTCCCTGCTCCCAGCCAGCGCCCTGTATCCTCTGAAGAAACACCGACGAGAACTGGACTGAAGCCCTCTCTTACACTCCCCAACCGCGGTCGGTGTGATTCAACCGTTCACAGCCGTCCTCGGTGACGGCCACCAAGTCCTCGATACGGACGCCGAACTCGCCTTCGAGGTAGACGCCGGGTTCGACGGAGAACACCATCCCTTCCTCTAACGGCTGGTCGTTGCCGGCCACGATGTACGGCTCTTCGTGGACGTCGAGGCCGACGCCGTGGCCGGTGCGGTGGACGAACTCCTCGCCGTAGCCCGCGTCCGCGATGACCTCGCGAGCGGCGGCGTCGACCCCTTCCGCCGGGACCCCCGGCTCGATAGCCTCGACGGCGGCCTGCTGTGCCTCGCGGACGACGTCGTGGACCGTCTCGAACTCCTCGGGAGGTTCACCGACGAACACGATCGTCCGGGTCTGGTCGCTCGGGTAGCCGTCGACGCGCGTCCCGAAGTCGAAGACGACGGGGTCGCCTCGCTGGACTTCGCGGTCGTCGTGGCGGTGGTGGGGTTTCGCGCCGTTCGGTCCGCTGCCCGCGATGATGCCGAACGACGGGCTGTCACCACCGTGAGCCGCAAGACGCTCCTCGACGTACTGGGCGAGTTCCGCCTCCGTCATCCCGATGGCGTCCGCGCCGAGGTCCCGGACGTCCTCCATGGCGGCGTCCGCTGCCTCCCCAGCGCGCCGGAGTGCGTCAAGTTCCGCGTCGTCCTTGCGCAGACGGAGGGGTTCGAGGACGTCGCTGGCGAGGCCGAACTCGGTGGTCGGGAACAGGTCGCGGAAGTCCTGGGTGAACCGTGCCCACATGCGGTCGTCGAGGAGGACGCGGCCGCCCCTGAACCCGAGTTCGTCGGCTGCGTGTTCGAGCAACAGGAGCGGGTCCTCGCCGTCGGCGTACGTCCGGACGTCCTCGACCCACGAGTCGTGGCGGATGTGGGCGTCGTACATCTCGGGCGCGACGAACAGGGGGTCGCCAGTCTGCCCGACGAAGAGGAACAGGTGGCGTTCCATCGGTTCGTCCGTGAACCCCGAGAGGTACTGCATGTCCGTACTGGGGAACAGCACGATAGCGTCGGCGTCGACGCTATCGAGACGAACCTGGCAGGCCGCGACCCGCTCCCGGTCGGTCACTCCTCGTCACCTCTCGTCCACACGTCGGCGTTCTCGTAGTCGTCCTCGATGCCCCACTCGGCGATCTCGGACACCGGCGGTGACTCGTAGCCGCCGACCTTGCTGTGCGTCCACCCGAAGTCGGCGAGTTCGGCGAGCAGTTCGGCGTACTTGAACGGCGCCGTCACCGCGTCGAGGACGGGGACGCCGAGGTCGTCCTGGAGGTCCTCGAAGAAGCCGTACTCCGCGGTGCAGCCGAGGATGACGACCTCCGCGTGGTCCTCCTCGACGGCCGCCGTCGCGGCCTCGCGGAGCCGACGCTGGGTCGTCTCCGGGTCGGCCTGGAAGTCGAGGACACCGAGGTCGGCGGGGCGGAACGACGCGAGGTGGTCGCCGAAGCCGTACTTGCGGACGCGGTCGCGCATCTGGGGCACCCACTTCTGCCGGCCGACGACGACGGAGAACGAGTCCCCGAGCGTCGTCGCGAGGTGCGTCGTGGCCTCCGCCGGCGCGGCGACCGGCATCGCGTCGCTCACCTCACGGGCCTCCTCCAGGGCGAGGTCGTAGAAGCAGCCGATGACGACGGCGTCGTAGCCGTCGTTCTCCGCGCGTTTCACGAGGTGGAGGACGTCCGGTGTCACGAGCGCCTCGAAGTAGTGGTACTCGACGTGGTGGGGGCCGCGGTCGAGGGACGTCACGTCGACGGTCGTGTCGGGGCGACTGGCGGCGTCCAGAATCGCGCCGATGTCGCCCGAGAAGTCGTCGTGGCCGACCGGGTCGATCCAGAGGATGTCGGTCATCGGCTCCCCCGGAGTTCGGCCGTCGTCTCGTCGTCGATCTCCCCGTCCTCCGTGATGGCGACGCCGTACTGCTCGCGGGCGGCATCCCGCGAGACGTAGTCGTCGCGGTAGTCCTCGAGCACGCGCTCGGGGTCGCGGTCGTACGGATCGCCGTACCCACCGCCACCGGCGGTGCGGTTGGAGATGACCTCGCCAGGCGTGAAGTTCCCGCGGAACATCCCGACGTGTCGGCCCTCGCCCTCGTGGAGGTGGTCGTTGTCGACGAGTACCTCGACGCGCTCGTCGAAGTCCTCCGCCTCGGAGTTCAGGACGACCACGTTCTTCTTCCCGGGCTGCCCGCCGTCCATCCCCCAGTTGTCGGTACGGGTCTTCTGGATGATCGAGAGGGCGCCGACGGGTTCGAGTACACGGAAGTCCCGGCGGATGCCGAGGCCGCCTCGGTGTTCACCGGGTCCACCCGAGTCCTCCCGCAGCGACAGCTGGTCGAAGCGGATGGGCGCCTTGTTCTCGAACACCTCGATCGGGATGTTGCGGACCATCGTCTCGCTGATGTGCATGAGCGCGTTCGCACCGTCGTGGCCCACGCCCGCACCCCAGCCGACGCCTTCGTTGTTCGCCTCCACGAACGGGCGGCCGGTCTCCGGGTTCTCGCCGTACAGCATGATGTCCGCGAGGTCGCCGCCCGAACTCGCGGGCACGCGGTCTGGCATCCCCTTCGCGAGCGCCTTGTAGACGACGTCGATGCCGACGATGCCCGTCCAGACGGTGAACGTCGGCGCGGGGTAGCTCGCGTTGAAGATGTTGTCCTCGGGGACGTGCATCGTCAGCGGCACGTACTGACCGGCGTTGGAGTCCTCCTCGGGCGTGGTGAGCGTCTTGAAGCAGAGCTTGCAGATGGTCTCGCTCATCCCAGGTGGGATGTTCAGGGGTTCGTCCACCTCGCCCGACGACCCCGAGAAGTCGACCGCGAACTCGTCGCCGTCGATGGTGACCTCGGCGCTGAGCTTGATGAGGTCGTCGTCGTCGCGGTAGACGCCGTCCGCGTATCCCGTCGCGGACCACGTGCCGTCCGGCAGTTCCTCGACGGCCGCGCGGGCCGTCTGCTCGCCGTGGTCGAGGATCTTCCCGACGGCGGTCTCGACGGTGTCAGCCCCGTACTTCTCGTACAGTTCCTGGAGGCGCTGTTCGCCCGTGCGGACGGCTGCGACCTGCGCGTTCAGGTCGCCGACGACCTTCTCGGGCATCCGGGAGTTGAACCGGATGATGTCCATGATCTCCGGGTCCGGTTCGCCGCCCTTGTACACCTTCGTGCCGGGGAAGAGGACGCCCTCCTGGTGGACGTCCGTGGAGTCGAGGACGTAGCCGGAGTCCTTCGCGCCGAGGTCGAGCCAGTGGGCGCGACACGTCGTGTACCCGATGAGTTCCTCGTCGTGGAACACCGGCGCGAACAGCAGCACGTCGAGGGTGTGCGTGCCGCTCCAGTACGGGTAGTTCATGATGAACACGTCCCCGGGGTCCATGTTCTCCTCGCCGACGTGGTCGACGGCCTTCTCGATGCCGTAGTCGTTCGCGCCGAGGAACAGCGCGAGACCGGGCGAGTCGGCGATGAGGTTCAGGTCCCGGTCGAAGACGGAGATTCCGAAGTCGAGGATCTCGTAGATGATGGTGTTGTAGGCGGTCCTGATCAGCGTGCGCTGCATCTCGGTGGCGGCCGACGTGAGGTAGTTCCGAACGACCTCGACGGTGGCCGCGTCGATGTCCTGTGTGCTCATTGTTCGTCCTCCGTGGTGACGACGATGTGTCCGTAGTCGTCGACGGTCGCGGACTGGTCGGAGTGGAAGACCAGCGACGTCGTGGGTTCCGTGACGACCGCGGGGCCGTCGAGTTCGTCGCCGGGCGCGAGGTCCCCGCGCTCGTAGACGTCGAACTCGTGGAACTCGCCCGCGGCGAAACAGTACGCTTCCCGGCTGCCGGCCGGTTCGAGGGGGGCATCCCGGGGTGACTGCGGGTCCAGCGTCGGTTTGTCGTTCTCGCCGATGGCGCGCACCCGCAGGTGGACGACCTGTACGGGGTCGTTCATCGTGTGGCCGTACCGCGTCTCGTGCTGGGCCTCGAATCGGTCCGCGAGTTCGTCGAGGTCCGCGACGCCGTCGGCGTCCACCTCGACGGTGTGCTCCTGCCCGAGGTAGCGCATCTCGATGGTGCGTTCGAGGCGCTGGCGGCGCTCGCCGATACCCTCCTCACCGAGCGTCTCGCCACCCTCTGCCTCCAGGTCGTCGAACGCCGCTTCGAGGGTGTCGAGGTCGACGTCGTCGAGGACCGCGATCTGCGTCTGGGAGAAGTCGTAGACGACGTCCGCCATCAACATCCCCCACGCCGAGAACACGGAGGGTGCCTGCGGCACGACGACCTCCTTGACGCCGAGTTCCCGTGCGACGAGCGGGACGAACATCGGGCCGGCGCCGCCGTAGGCCATCATCGAGAAGTCCCGCGGGTCGAGCCCCTTCTCGACGGTTATCTCCCGGATGGCGCCGACCGTGGTCGCGAGCGCGACGTCGAAGACACCCCGACTCGCGTCCTCGACGGTCGTGTCGAGCGGGTCGGCGAGCGTCTCCTTGACGCCGTCGATGGCGGCCTCTGCCGCGGTGTCCATCTCGCCGCCGAGGAAGTCACCCGGGTCGAGGAAGCCGAGCGCGAGCGCCGCGTCGGTGACCGTGGGGTCGGTGCCGCCGTTGTCGTAACAGATGGGGCCGGGGTCGGCGCCCGCGCTCTCCGGGCCGACCTTGAGCAGGTCGCCGTCCAGCCACGCGATGGAGCCACCGCCGGCGCCGATGGTGCGGATGTCGTAGACGGGGATGAGCATCGGCTGGTGTTCGAGCGTGGAGTCGTACTTCACGACCGGCGACCCGTCCTCGACGACCGCCGCGTCGAGGCTCGTCCCACCCATGTCGACCGTGATGAGGTTGTCGCGGTCGGTGATGGAACCGACCTGCGAAGCGCCGATGAGTCCGCCCGCAGGTCCCGAGAGGATGGTGTGGACCGGTGCGGTCTTCGCGCTCTCGGCGGTGAGCGTGCCGCCGCCCGAGCGCGTGATGAAGAAGGACTCGTCGAAGCCGGCGTCGGCGAGCGCGCCGCCGAGCGTGTCGACGTAGTTCTCGAAGATGGGTTTGATGTAACTGTCGAGGACGGCGGTGCTCGTGCGCTCGTACTCGCGGTACTCGCCGGTGATGTCACTGGAGACGGAGACGCTGACGTCGGGGTGGGCCGCCCGCACGATGTCGGCGGCCGCTCGTTCGTGCTGGCCGTTCTGGTAGGAGTGGAGGAAGCAGATAGCGATGGCGTCGACGTCGTGTTCCTCGACGAGTTCCGCGGCGGCGTCCCGTACCGCGTCCTCGTCGAGTTCCTCGACGACGGCTCCGTCGGCGTCGAGGCGGCCGGGGACGCCGAGGCGTCGTCGCCGGGGCACCATCGACTCCGGTTTCTGGTAGTTGATGTCGTACATCGCGTCGCGTTCGAGGTTCGTGCGCCCGATCTCGTGGACGTCGGTGAACCCCTCGTTCGTGATGACGCCCGTGCGCGCCCCGTCGCGTTCGAGGACGGCGTTGAGGCCGAGCGTGGTACCGTGGACGAATGCCTCCGTCGCGGGGAGGTCTGCCCCGACCTTGTCGACGGAGTCAAGGACGCCGTTCGACGGTTGGTCAGGTGTCGTCGCGGCTTTCTCGAGTTCGACAGCGCCGGTCTCGCGGTCGAACGTGATGGCGTCGACGAAGGTGCCACCGATGTCGACCGCGACGCGCTGCGTGTTGGTATCTCGTGTCACGACTACTCGTTTCGTGCAATTGTATAAATTGCTTTCCCCGAATTGCTCTAAATCGTTTGTCCGAGCAGCCGATTCGGGCGTGAATTGACAGGCACAGGTGCAGAAAGTAATTTTTAGACTTCGAATAGGTACATCTATACAATAGAACTAAGTCACGGTAGGTTGGATGTGGGTAGCATGGGTAGTAGTAACAAAGACGGATTCAACCGCCGTGCGTTCCTGAAGTATGGAAGTGCAGCCAGCGTGAGTGCAATATTCGCGGGCTGCACCGGAAACCAGGAGGAGAACACGACGACGAACGATTCAGGCGACGATACGAACGAAACGACAACCAGCGACCAGACCGACACCGGGAATCAGCCGGGGACCGAGTTCGACTACGTCACCACGGTCACCCCGAGTTCGCTCGACCCGATGAAGGGGTCGGACAACCTGGAGACCATCCTGCTCCACAACGTCTACGACCCACTGCTGTACTACACGGACACCACGCCGCCCGAACTCCAGAGCTGGCTCGCCGAGGAGTACTCCGTCTCCGAGGACGGCCAGACGTACACGTTCCAGCTCAACGCCGACGCGACGTTCCACAACGGCGACCAGGTCACCGCCTCCGACGTGAAGTACTCCGTCCAGCGGATGATGGACATGGGCAACGGCTTCTCGTGGATGTGGTCGGGCGTCCTCTCCCCTGAGAACGTCGAAGTCGTCGACGACACCACGGTGAAGATGACCACGAACGACGTGTTCGCGCCGTTCCTCTACACGCTGCCGTTCCTCTACATCGTCAACCAGGACCAGATCGAGGCCAACACCAACAGCGACGGCCAGTACGGCGACAACGGCGACTACGGCACCGCGTGGCTCGAGGACAACGACGCCGGGAGCGGCCCCTACGAGCTCACGCAACGCGACCGCAAGCGGGAGATCGTCATCGAGAGCAACGACGACTGGTGGGGAACGTTCCCGCACGACGGCGACGGCTACGAGGTCGTCACGACGGAGATGGTCCAGGAGGCCGCGACCGCGGCGGGCCGCATGCGCGAGGGCGCGCAGATGTCCGACCAGTGGCTCCCGCTCCAGACGTACAACGACCTCGCGAACGCCGACGGTGTGAGAGTCCACGCGAAGGCGACGTTCAACCCGTTCTACGTCTACATGCACACCCAGCGCGAGCCACTGGACGACGTCCACGTCCGGCGCGCCATCTCGTACGCCTTCGACTACGAGGCCGCGCTCAACGACGTCATGGCGGGCGACTCCGACCACCTCAGGGGGCCGCTCCCGGACGCGATGTGGAGTCACACCGAGGACCTCCCGACGTACGGCAAGGACCTCGATGCGGCCCAGGCCGAACTCGATCAGTCCGACTACTCGGCGAGCGACCTGGACCTGAACTACACGTACGTCTCCGGGCTCACCGTCGAGCAGAACATGGGGCTGTTGCTCCAGTCGAACCTCCAGGAACTCGGCGGGTCGCTGACCGTCGAGAAGGCCCCGTGGTCGAAGATCACCGAGATGGCCTCGAGCCAGGAGTCCACGCCGGACATGCTCGCGATCTATCTGTCCTTCAGCTACGCTGACCCGGACACGTTCCTCTACCCCGCGTGGCACAGCGACTCCCACGGCTCCTGGACGAGCGCCGCGTGGTACCAGAACGACGAGGTCGACCAGCTCCTCACGGAGGGTCGTCGCACCGTCACCCAGGAGGAGCGCATCCCCATCTACGAGCAGGCCCAGCGGCTCATTGCCGAGGACGCCCCCGCGCTGTTCGTGATGAACCAGGCGACCCGTAACGCGATCGGCACCGACGTCCAGGGGTTCAAGGACAACGGCATCACGGGCTATCGCCAGACCTTCCACCGCTACCACCAGGGCTGAACCCCCGTATGGGCTACAGAGACTACCTGATCAAGCGCGGGCTGTCGACGATCCCGATGTTCATCGGGCTGTCGGTGCTCATCTTCACGCTCGGCCGCGTCATCCCGGGGCGGCCAGCCAGGCTCGCCCTCGGCCCCCGTGCGACCGACGAGGCCGTCCAGCGGCTCCGCGAGCAGATGGGGCTGAACGATCCGCTGTGGACACAGTACTTCGACTACATGGCCGGACTCGTGCAGGGCGACCTCGGTCAGTCCCTCATCTCCGAGCGGAACGTCGCCACCGACCTGCTCGACTACTTTCCGGCGACCTTCGAGCTGACGACGCTGGCCATGCTCATCGCGATCGGCGTCGGCGTGCCGCTGGGCGTCGTCGCGGGCCAGCACAAGGACAAGTGGCCGGACAACGCCAGCCGGCTGTTCTCGTTCTTCAACGTCTCCCTGCCGCCGTTCTGGGCGGGCATCCTGCTCCAGTTGCTCATCGCGTTCCAGCTCGGGCTGCTGCCGGCGACGGGTCGCATCGGCGACGTGAGCCCGATGCCCGTCGAGACGACGGGACTCCTGCTCGTGGACAGCCTGCTCGCGGCGAACGGCGCGGCGTTCGTGAGTGCCGCACAGCACCTGCTGTTGCCCGCGATTACCCTGTCGCTCGCACCGATAGCGGACATCGCACGGATGACCCGCTCGAGCTTCATCGAGGAGTACGACAAGGACTACGTCGAGGGACTCCGCACTCACGGGATTCCGAACCGGCTCATCGCGTACAAGTACGTGCTCCGGAAGTCGTTCGCGTCGACGCTCACCATCATCGGACTGGACTACGGCTTCCTGCTGGGCTCGGCGTTCGTCGTCGAGATCGTGTTCTCGTGGCCGGGGATGGCGTCGTACGGCGTCGAGGCCATCCTCCAGAAGGACATCAACGCCATGGTCGGCGTAACGCTCGTCGTCGGAGCGGCGTTCCTGATCGTGAACTTCGCGGTGGACGTCCTCTACGGGTTCTTCGACCCGCGGGTGTGGCACGAAGGTGATGCAGAATGAGTGATACAGAAACGACGTCCAGCGAGGCGACCCAGAGTACGTTCGAGCGCAGGTTGGGCGACCTCGACCGGATCGTGTACCGATTCCGCCAGAACCCGATGTCCGTCCTCGGACTCGGCCTCATCCTGGCGTTCGTCTTCATCGCCGTGTTCGCCCCCTGGATCGCGCCGTTCCCGTACGATGCCGGCTACGGCGGCGAGCCCGCGGTCCACTTCGACCAGAAGTTCGAGTCCCCGAGTGCCGAACACCTCTTCGGCACCGACCAGGCCGGCCGGGACATCTTCAGCCGCGTCCTCTTCGGCACACGACTGTCGCTGAAGATCGGAGTGGTCGTGCTCGCAGCGGCCGTCTCCATCGGCGTCCCCGTGGGACTCGTCGCCGGCTACCTCGGCGGGGGCGTCGGCATGACGCTGATGCGGGTGACCGACGTGTTCCTGTCGGTGCCGCCACTCGTGCTCGCACTCTCGGTGAGCGTCGCCCTGGAGGCCAGTTTGACGAACTCGATGCTCGCCATCGCTGCCGTCTGGTGGCCGTGGTACGCCCGACTCACGTACGGCGAGGTGCTGTCGGTGAAGAAGGAGACATACGTGGAGGCCAGCCGCGGCATCGGGGCGACGTCGGCGCGGACCATCTTCCGGGACATCCTCCCGAACGTGCTCGCACCCATCACGGTGAAGATGAGCCTCGACATGGGCTACGCCATCCTCGTGGCGTCCGCGCTCGGGTTCCTCGGTCTGGGGGCACAGCCGCCGACGCCCGAGTGGGGGACGATGGTCAGCCAGGGACGGGACTACATGCCCGGCCAGTGGTGGTACTCGACGTTCCCGGGTCTCGCCATCTTCCTCATCGTCCTCGGGTTCAACTTCCTCGGTGACGGTCTCCGGGACATGTTCGACGTGGAGGTACAGTGATGTCGGGACCCATCCTCGACGTCGACGATCTCACGGTGTCCTTCGACACGTACGAGGGACGCCACCACGTCTTGAACGGCGTCGACCTCACGGTCGGCGAGGGCGAGACGGTCGCCCTCGTCGGCGAGACTGGCTGCGGGAAGTCGGTGACCGCACGCTCCATCATGGGGACGCTCCCCCGGCCACCCGGCGACATCACGGCCGGGGAGATCCGCTACAGGGGAACCGACCTGCTCGCGGACGCCGAGGCCCACGAGCGCGTGAAGGGCGAGGATATGAGCATGATCTTCCAAGACCCGATGACGTACCTCTCCCCGGTGTACCCCGTCGGCTCGATGATGGCCGACGTGGCCACGTACAGCGGCGGGAAGGACGCGTCCTGGTGGGACGTGCTGAAGAACCTGCTGGGCCGCCGCGACAACCGCGAGGAGATCCGCGAGCGGAGCGCCGAACTGCTCGAGCGCATGCGGATCCCCGACCCCGAGGGGACCCTCGACCGCTACCCCGTGGAGCTGTCGGGCGGGATGCGCCAGCGCGTCATCGTCGCGATGGCGCTCATCAACGACCCCGAGTTCCTCATCGCGGACGAGCCGACGACGGCCCTCGACGTCACCGTCCAGAACCAGATCCTGGACCTGCTCCGTGAGCGCGTCGAGGAGCGCAACCTCTCGATGCTGTACATCACGCACAACCTCGGGGTCGCCCGGGAGATCGCCGACCGTATCTGCATCATGTACGCCGGCGAGATCGTGGAGGTCGGCCGCACGGAGGAGATCTTCGACGCGCCGCTCCACCCGTACACGCGCGGGCTGCTCGACAGCATCCCGAAGCTCACGGGCTTCGACGGCACCGGAATCGACGGCCAGATTCCGGACTACACGGACCCGCCCTCGGGCTGTCGGTTCCACCCGCGGTGTCCGGCAGCGATGGCGGGGACCTGTGACGTCGAACCCGTCGAGGACTACGAGATCGGCGACGGCAGGACGGTCGCCTGCCACCTCTACGAGGACGGGATGGACTTCGAGACGGCCGCGGCCATCGCGTCCGACGAGGCGACGTACCACGACGACGGTGACGACGATACGGTGCCGGCAGAGGCCGGTCCAGGAGGGACCCAATGAGCGCCGAAACGCCAGACACGACCGAGGGGGACAGCGACGAGACGACGGCCGCCCGTGGCGCGGTCCACCGTGCCGACGAGTCGGCGGCCGACCCGCTCGTCTCGGTCCGGGACCTGCGGAAGTACTACCCCGTCAGCGAGGGGGTTCTCAGGCGGTCGAAGTCGCACGTGAAGGCCGTCGACGGCGTGAGCTTCGACATCTTCCCGGGCGAGACGTTCGCCGTCGTCGGGGAGTCCGGCTGCGGGAAGACGACGCTCGGGAAGACCGTCGCGCGCCTGTACGGCACGACGAGCGGGGCGGTTACCTTCGACGGCGAGGACGTGACCGACCTGGAGGGCAAGGCGCTGCGGCGTCTCCGGCGGGACGTCCAGGTCGTCTACCAGGACCCGTCGTCGTCGCTGAACCCCCGGCGCCGCATCGGGAACATCGTGAAGGAACCGCTGGACGTCCACGGGGTCGGCACGAAGGCCGAGCGCCGCGACCGCGTCGCGGAGCTCCTCCGGAAGGTCGACCTGCCCGTCGAGTTCCGGCACCGCTACCCGAGCGCGCTCTCGGGCGGCCAGAAACAGCGGGTCGCCATCGCTCGTGCGCTCGCCGTCGAACCGAAGTTCGTCGTGCTCGACGAGCCGACGAGCGCCCTCGACGTGAGCGTGCAGGCGAAGGTCATCTCGCTGCTCGACGACCTGCAGGACGAACTGGGGCTGACGTACCTGCTCATCAGCCACGACCTCAGCCTCGTGAAGAACGTCGCGGACCGCATCGGCGTGATGTACCTCGGGAACTTCATGGAGGTCGCCGACAGCGAGGTGCTGTTCGAGAACCCGCTGAACCCGTACACGGAGCAGTTGCTGTCCGCGATTCCGGTCGTGGAGAGCCACGAACGGGAGCTGAAGCCGACGGCCGTGGAAGTCCAGGGGGAGACGCCTGACCCCCAGAATCCGCCGAGTGGCTGTCCGTTCAATCCGCGGTGTCATCGGCGGTTCGAGGCCTGTGACGTCGTGGAACCCGAACTGGTCGAGGTGGAGCCCGGCCACCTGACGCGGTGTCTCCACGACCCGGGCGAGAAGCGCGAGGAGGTGATAGCAGCGTTGCCCGACGGCGTCTCCTTCGCCGAACGGCGCGGGAACGGGAAGTAACCACTCGAGGATTCGCGTGGCGGCACCAGTGTCTGTCATCCCCGCCGCCACGCCAGTCGCCCGCGTCCCGCCCACCGACCTCCGTTCGCACCGAACCCGGACTGTTTAAACAAAATGTTCCAATAGCCGCGCGTTTCGTTCACCTATTTCGAGAGATGCACCACAATAAGTTTATTAGGAGTGGCGTTTTGGTATCTTCTATGGCAGAGAATACCACCCGGGTCGCCGTCGACATCGGGGGGACGTTCACGGACCTCGTCGCCGTCGAGGACGGGGCGCTCTCGCTCGAGAAGGCGTCGACGACGCCCTCGAACTTCGCGGACGGCGTCGCCGACGCGCTCGCGAAGAGCGAACTCGCCCCCGGGACACTCGACCAGTTCGTCCACGGAACCACCGTCGTCATCAACGCCATCACGGAGCGGGAGGGCGAGGACACGGCGCTGCTCACCACGGAGGGGTTCCGGGACGTCCTGGACATCACGCGCGCGAACCGTCCGGATATGTACAACTACCAGTACCAGAAACCCGAACCGTTCGTCCCCCGGCGACATCGCCGGGAGATACCCGAACGGGTCGACCAGACCGGCGCGGTCCTCGAATCCCTCGACGAGGACGCGGTGCGGGCAGCCGCCAGGGAACTGCGCGAGGCGGGCCTCGACACCATCGCGGTGAGCTACCTCCACAGCTACCAGAACCCCGAGCACGAGCGCCGGACCCGGGAGCTCATCGCGGACGTCCACCCGGACGCGTACGTCACGCTCTCCCACGAACTCACCAAGGAGTACCGCGAGTACGAACGCACCAACACCGCGGTCCTGAACTCCTACGTCCGCCCCATCGCCGACGAGTACCTCGACACGCTCGAGGGACGCCTCACCGACCAGTCGTTCGCCGGGAACACGTACGCGATGAAGTCCAACGCCGGAACGGCGAGTTTCGCGCAGGCGCGGCGCAGGCCCGTCGAGATGGTCGAGAGCGGGCCGGTCGGCGGCGTCTACGGCGCGGCCCGCGTCGGCGAACGGATCGATGAACCGGACGTCGTCAGTTTCGACATGGGCGGCACCACCGCGAAGACCTCTCTCGTCCAGGACGGGGAAGTCACCATCGACACGGACTACTGGCTCGAGTCGTCGGCCAACGAGGAGGGCTACCCCCTGAAGATCCCCGTCGTCGACATCGTCGAAATTGGCGCCGGCGGCGGCTCCATCGCGTGGGTCGACAAGGGCGGCTCCATCAACGTCGGCCCGAAGAGCGCCGGTGCCGCTCCCGGGCCGGCGTGCTACGGGCGGGGCGGTACCGAACCGACGGTCACCGACGCCGACCTGCTTACCGGTCGACTCAACCCGGAGTACTTCCTCGGCGGCGAGATGAGCCTCGACACCGAGGCGGCCCGCAGCGCACTCGAACCGCTGGCCGACGAGTTCGGCACGAGCGTCCGCGAGGCAGCCCACGGCGTCCTCCAGGTCGTGAACTCGAACATGGCGAACGCGCTCAAGCAGGTGAGCATCCGGCGCGGCCACGACCCCCGGGACTTCGTGATGGTGGCCAGCGGCGGCGCGGGGCCGCTGCACGCGGCGACGCTGGGGCGGGAACTCGGCGTGAAGGAGACAGTGGTCCCGCGGGCGCCGGGCCAGTTCTCGGCGTGGGGAATGTTGCTGACCGACCTCCGGAAGGACTTCGCGCGAACGCACGTCACCGACTTCGACGGGACGGCCGCCCCCGACGTCGCAGCCATCTTCGCGGAGATGGAGCGCGAGGCCGCCGACGCCTACGCCGGCGAGGACGTCGCCGACGAGGAAATCGTTCTGGAACGCAGCGTCGACCTCCGGTACGCGGGCCAGGAACACACCGTGAACACGCCCGGTCCGCACGGCGACGTCGACGGGGACGCCGTCGCGGCGACCATCGAGCGGTTCCACGAGCGCCACGAGCGGGCGTACAACTTCCGCATGGACGACCCCGTGGAGGTCGTGAACCTCCGTCTGACCGCGTCGGCGCCGATGCCGGAACCCGACGTGGACGTCGTCGAACGGGACGGCGACGTCGCGGCCGCCGTGAAGGAGACCCGCGAGGTGGACTTCGGTACCGAGGAGGTCTACGACACCCGCGTCTACGAACGCAGCGCACTCCCGACGACCGAACCCATCGAGGGGCCCGCGGTCGTCGAGGAACCGGCCTGCACGACGCTCGTCCACCCCGGACAGACGGTGGACGTCGACGTGCTCGGCAACCTCCACATCTCCTGACCAATGAGAGCCAACGCACACACCGACGACGAGACAGCAGACGTCGACCCGTTCACGCGGGAAGTCGTCACGAACGCACTGCAGAGCGCCGCCGAGGAGATGTTCCTCAACCTCGGTCGTACCGCCAAGTCCAGCGTCATCTACGAGACACTCGACTACGCCTGCGGCGTCACGGACGCCGACGCGAACGTCATCGCGCAGGCCAACGGCGTCCCCGGCTTCCTCGGTACGCTGAAGTTCTGCGTCGCCGACGTGGTCGAGAAGTTCGGGACAGCGGCGTTCGAACCGGGCGACGTCGTCGTGCTCAACGACTACCACGGCGGCACCCACCTCAACGACGTCGCGATGGTCGCGCCCATCTTCGTCGACGACGAACTCGTCGGGTTCACCGCGTCGAAGGCCCACTGGACCGACGTCGGCGGGAAGGACCCGGGGTCGTGGACGACCGACGCGACCAGCGTGTTCCAGGAGGGCATCCAGTACCCGATGGTGAAGCTGTACGAAGGCGGCGAGCGAAACGACGCCGTCTTCGACATCGTCATCGCGAACACGCGCATGCCGGCGGTCACTCGCGGCGACATGCAGGCACAGAAGTCCTCCATGGAGGTCGGCGCCGAGCGCGTCGTCGAAGTGTTCGAGCGCTACGGCGTCGACACCGTCGAACAGGCTGTCGCCGACGACTTCGACGCCGGCGAGCGCCTCGTCCGTGAGGAGATCCGGGACCTCCCGAACGGGACGTACACTGCCGAGGACTGCCTCGACGACGACGGCATCACGGACGACCCTGTCCACGTGGAGGTGGAGGTCACCATCCGCGAGGAGTCAGTCGAACTCGACTACACGGGAACCGACCCCGAGACCGAGGGCCCCATTAACGCGCCGTACGCCGCCTCCGTCTCCGACATTCGGGCGTTCTTCCAGGCCATCACGCTCCCCCACGCGGACACCAACGAGGGGTTCTTCCGGCCGCTCGAGATCACCATCCCGGAGGGGACGGTGCTGAACGCGACGAAACCCGCGCCCATCGGCACCGACTGGGAGGGGTCGGCGATGGCCGCCGACCTCCCGTGGAAGGCGCTGGCACCACACCTCCCGGATCGCCTGTCTGCTGGCCACTTCCTCAGCGTCTGTGCGACCATCGTCGGCGGCTACGACGACCGCAACGACGAGGACTTCCTCGTCGTCGAACCGCAGCCCGGCGGCTGGGGTGGGAGTCCCGGGAAGGACGGCGCGGACGTCCTCGTCTGTTCGGGCGACGGGGACACCCTCGAGATGCCCGTGGAGGTGATGGAGACCCGGTTCCCCCTGCTGTTCGACGCCTTCGAACTCGACACGCCACAGGAGGCTGGCCACGGCGAGTACCGCGGCGGCACCGGACTCGTCCAGGACTACCGGATGTACAACGACTCGGGCGGCTTCATCACCGCCGGATTCGGTCGATCGAAGTTCCCACCGTGGGGTGTCGAGGGCGGCCAGGACGGCGACGGGAACCACATCGAGATCATACGGGACGGGGACGGCAGCGTCGAACGGCACAGCAACCTCACGAATCACGGACTGGACCCCTGCGACGTGGCGCGCCTCGTTACCAGCGCCGGTGGCGGCTGGGGAGACCCCCACGACCGCGTCCCGGAACGCGTCCGCGAGGACTACCACGACGACTACATCACGCGGGAGACTGCACGAGAGGTCTACGGCGTGGTGCTCACCGAGGACGGCGAAGTGGACGAAGCCGCGACCGCGGAACGTCGGGCGACCGGAGGCGACGACGCGCACGCGGACGACGGTAGCCAGAGCGGAGGTGGAGGACAGTGAGCGACGAGGGTGTCGAGCTCACCGTTCTGGACGACGTCTGGGCGGAGAGCACCGGGAGTCCGCTCACACTGTTCGAGTCCGAGGATCCGGAGGCCGAAGCCGGTTCGTACGTCATCCAGCCGGGAGAACGCGTGCCCGAGGAGGGGTGGACGAGCCACGAGGGCGACGAACTCTCGGTGATCCTCGACGGCGAGGTGACGCTCGTCACGCCGGACGACGAGTACACCGTGTCCGCAGGCACGCTGTCGGTCATCCCGGCGGGCGTCGAGCACTACAGCGTCAACGAGACCGACGAACCCACGAGGCTCGTCTACACCGCCGTCGGCGGGCTGTAGGCCGACGCGAACCCTCAGTCGTCGGAAGGGCAGTCAGTCGGTGCCGTTCGAGAACGTCTTGTGCCAGGCCTTGTGGGTCTTCGTCACCGGAATCGTCTCGTAGCTGTCGACCGCCTCGTGGTCCTGGAGTTTCGACCCGAGGTACGTCTTGACGTCCGAGAGCGACGCGTGCCACACCCGCAGGAGCAGGTCGTACTTCCCCATGTACTCCTCGATCTCGTAGATGAGTTCCTCGTCCTTGACCTCCTCGACGAACGCGTCCAGTTCCTCGACGACGACGCTCGAGTCGAGGGTGACGAAGACGTCGGCGTACGCGAGCTCGGCCTCCTGCATGACGAGGACGCCGATGATGTCGACGGGCCCCTCGTCCTGCAGTTTCTTCCGGCGCCGCCGAGCGGCCGTCCGCGACAGCCCGACGCGCTCACCGATCTCGGTGTCGGACATCCGGCCGTCCTCGTTGAGGGCCTTGTAGATGCGGTAGTCGGTCTCGTCGAGGTGCTCTTTGAGAATTCGCTTGACCTTCTCGTTGTCGACCCACTCGTCGCTGGTGGTCGCCTGGGGAGCCATATGGCAACGAGTTCGCTCCCCGGGGAAGTGTAGTTATCGGTCGATTCGTCACACGTGAACCCCGAATCGGCCTCTGCCCTCGATTTCGGCACCCGAAATAACTACTCGTCCGGGTGGCTTCCTCCACCTCGCCGAGTGGGAGAGGCGATCGACAGGCCGGTGGGACATCGGTGACGCCCAGATACTGCCGCGGTAGCGGCACAAGCGGGGCCAGGACCCGGTTTCAAGTCAACAGCTCGCGTACGTCCTGTCGATGAACGACCAGATGGGTGAGGCGAGGGGCGTCTCGACGATGCGGCTGTACGGCGCGAGCGTCGCCCTCGTCTCGGGCGGCTACTCGCTCTACCAGGCGACGACGGGGATGGCGATGTCGGGCATGGGGGCGTCGGGGAGCGCGTGGTTCATGGCCGCTCTCGGCGTCGTCGTGCTCGTTCACGGCGCCGTGCTTCTCACGCCGGCCGTCGCTGCCCTCGGGCGGGCGAGCGGCCCGCTGATGGTCGGCTACGCGGTACTGATGCTACTCAACCAGGCGTGGCTGGCGACCGCTGGTGGCGGGATGGCAGCGGACGGGACGATGAACGGCGGTATGCAGAGCGGGATGGACACCGCGATGGGTGCCGACGCCGGGATGGTTGCCATCGCGGTGCTGATGCTCGCCAGCGGCGTCATCATGACTCAGCGAAGCGAGATGCTGTAGCGCCGGGAGCGAGCGTCCTGTTTGGCCCAGTGATTCACGCCCCAGTCAGACGCCCATCGCGTCGGCCAGTTCGTCGAGGCCCTCGACCACCAGGTCCGGGTCGCCGGCGAAGGGCTCCCAGGGTGCGCCGCTCCGGTCGACCCAGACGCCCTGCATGCCAGCGTGGGCGGCGCCCATGACGTCGAACCAGCCGGCGGTCGCGTGGGCTATCTGGTCGATGGGGGTGCCCGTCCGGGCAGCGGCGTGGCGGTAAATCTCGGGAGCGGGCTTGAACGTCCGGACCTCGTCGGCGCTGACGGTGTCCGCGACGAGGTCGGCGATGTCGGCGTGTTCGACCATCGAGGACAGCATCTCGGGGTTGCCGTTGGAGACGACGTAGCAGTCGTAGCCGCCGTCACGGAGGCGTTCGATGGCGTCGCGGACGTCGTCGAAGACGTCGAGTTCGTGGTAGACGGCGAGTATCTCGTCACGCTCGTCCGTCGAGAGCGCCACGCCGTGGGCGTCGAGGGCGTACTGGAGCGCGTCCCGGTTCATCTCGTAGAACGGCTGGTAGGCGTCGATCTGGTTCGCGACGAACGTGTACTCCAGGGACCGCGCGCGCCAGAGCTTGGAGACTGGTTCCGGGTCGGACACCCGGTCGGCGAGGGCGGCCTCGGCCGCGTCCACGTCGACGAGCGTGCTGTAGGAGTCGAACGTGACGGTCCGCACGCGGTCGGCATCGAACGTCATGGCTAGGGAGGATGGCGGCCAGGTAGTTAGTAATCGCCCCGGTCAGTTGCGGGACGAGAACCCACTCGCGGGCGGTCACCCCGCCCGACAGAGAAGGGGCACCCGTACCGCGCTACCGGAGCGTCACGTCCGCCGAGTCGCGGCCAGCGCGGCGAGGACGGCCGCGAGCAGTCCCCCGAGGACCCCTAGCCCGGGAACGTCGCCGTCGGAGGACTCACCGGTCGCGGTCGTCGCGTCGCCAGTGGGAGTCGTGTCGGTCGTCGTCGTGCTGGTGGTGTTCGTCTCCTCGGGCGTTCCGGTCCCCTGCGTCGTGGTCCCCGTCGCCCGTTCGGAGACGGAGAGGGTGCCAGCCGAGGTGTTCCCGACCGCGAGGCGGTAGTTGCCGGGCGCGTCGAAGACTACGTCGATGGTCGTGGTCGCGGTGTCGGCGGCGGCCACCGAGACGGGTTCCGACGCCACGGTCGACCCGTTCGCTACGACGGAGAGTGTCACGTTCGCCCGGTAGGCGGCGGTGTTCTCCACGGTCGCGGACACCGCGACCGACTCACCCACCTCGCTCGCGGACGCAGTGACGCTCGCCCCGGAGACGCGCACCACGTCGGCGTCCCGGACGCCCACTGCGAAGACAGAGAAACCGGGCGTCTCCGCTTCGAGGACGTAGGAGTCGTCGTCCTGGCCGACGACCCGGGTGTCGAGTGTCTGCCACTCGCCGTCGTGGTAGCGGTAGACCGTGGTGTCGCGCGGGGCCAGGTCGGTGTCCTCGAATCGCTCCGCGGCGACGCGCACGGTCACCGTCGCCCGCTCGACGTCGGCGTCAGCGAAGGAGTGGGCGACGTTGAGGTAGCCGACCGCGCGGCCGTCGAACGCCGGTGACCCGGGCGCCGCGTCGGTCGACGTCAACACCGCCATCGAGTAGTCCATCGACTCGCGAGTGGTGACGTTCATCCCGGTGACGTCCACCGGTCCAGTGGTGGCGTTCTCGAGACTGACCGACAGCGCCTCGCCGCCGTCGGCGTCCTCGACGGCGATGGAGGCCGCGCTGGTTCCGGTCGCCGTCACGGAGACCGACGGCCCGGTCGGCGTCGGCGGCGCGCCCGCGTTCGGCGAACCGCCCGTGAGCGAGCCGCCACCGGAACTGCCCGAGTCACCGCCGTCGTCGGTCGACGTGTCGACGGTCACCGCGTCCGACTCGCTGTTCGCGCCGTTATCCCCCGACCCGTCCGTCGCCTCGAACAGCGTCGCCGTGTACGTCCCGTCGGCGTCCACCGCGACCGTCGCCGTGTACGTCCCGTCGGACTCGTTGAACGCGCCCGTCGTGAGCGTCGCGGTGTCCGGTCCGGTGACCGCGACGCCGACGTCCGCGAGCGACGCGGAACTGTCGAAGGATACGCGGAGTTCGCGTCCGGTCGGGTTCGCCAGCGAGAAGTTCGTGACGGTCGGCCCGGTGACCGGCTCCGCCGTCGTGCCGACGGTGGCGCTGTTGGTCTGCCCGCTCGCGCCGTCGTCGCCGTCCGCGTCCGCGGCGGTCTGCAGCACCGCCGTGTACGTGCCGTTCGAGGCGCCGACGTAGGTCGCGGTGTACGTGTCGCCGCTCTCCGTGAAGTTCGTCTCCGTGAGCGTCGCGGTCTCGGCTCCGGAGATGTCGACTGTGATGTTCGCCAGCGGCTCGTCGCTGCCGAACGAGACGGTGACGTTCTGGGCCTCGGGGTTCGACGCCGTGAACCCGGAGATGATGGGGGCGGCCGTCTGGATGGTCGTGGACGCGGAGTCGCCGCCGCCGTCGTTCCCGGACGCGTCGACGGCCCCCGCGAGCGTCGCCGTGTAGGTGCCGTCGGCGTTCCCGGCGTACGTCACGACGTAGGACCCGTCGACCACCGTCGGGTTGTCCGTGGTGATGGTGGCGGACTCGGCGCCTGTAACCTCCACGGATACGGTGTCGATGGGCTCGTCGGCGTCGAAGTGCACGCGCACCTGCTGGCCGGTCGGGTTCGTCACCGTGTAGTTCGACACCGTGGGCGGCGTCGTGTCCACAGTCACGCTGTCTCCCTGGCTGTCGGCGGCGTCGTTGCCGTGGTCGTCGGCCGCGGCGACGAGCGTGGCGGAGTAGTCGCCGTCCTCGCCGCCCGCCGTCGCGTAGTACGTGTACGGCCCGGAGCCAACCTCGGTGAACGACGAGAGCGTCGTCGTCCCGGACGGCGTCTCCAGGGACACCTCGGCCGTCGCGAGGCGCTCGTCGCTCTCGAAGCTCACGTTCACCGTCTGTCCGGACGGGTTCGTCGCCGTGAACCCGGACACCGTCGGCGTCACCGTGTCCACGTCGGCGCTGCCGGACTCGGTGGTCGCGCCGTCGTTCCCGGCGGCGTCGGCCGCGGCGTCGAGCGTCGTGTCGTAGGTTCCCTCCGCGCCGCCGTCGAACGTCGCCGTGTAGGTGTACGGTCCCGACCCGGACACCGTGAAGTTGCCGAGCGCGAGCCCGCGCGTCGTCGCGTTCGAGACGGCGACGGAGACGGCGTCGAGTTCCTCCGTCGACTCGAAGGAGACCGTGACGTTCTGTCCGTCCGGGTTCGTCACTGCGTAGTTCGAGATGCCGGGCGCCGTCGAGTCGACCGTGAACGTCGCGTCGCTCGCGTCGCTGCCGGTGTTCGAACTGCTGTCGTTCGCGGACACGCGAACGCGGACGTCGCTGGAATCCACGGCTGGCACATCCCAGTCGTAGCTCCCGCCGTTTGCAATTCCCGCGGCCCCGTCCACCTGGTTCCAGGAGTTACCGTCGTCCGTCGAGTATTCGAGGACGACGCTGTTAGGCGCGACGGAGACGTTGTCGGTCGCCGTCCAGGTGATGGTGACCGTCTCGCCGCCGCGGAACAGCTCCCCGCCGTTCGGCGCGTCGAGGGTCACGTCGGGCGCGGCCTCGTCGACCAGTACAGACGCCGTCTCGCTCGCCGCGCTGTCCGTCCGGCCGTCGCTGGCGTTCTGTAGCTCGAAGGCGTACGTGCCGTCCGTGCTCCCCTCGTACACTGCCTCGTAGACGAAGCCGTCGCCGTCCGCCGTCTCCGAGAAGTCGGCGAGGTCGAGCATCGCCGTCTCTGCGCCGGAGACCGCCACCTGGACCGCGTCGAGTTCGTCCGTCGACTCGAAGGAGACGGTGGCGTTCCGGCCCTCGGTGTCCGCCGCGGAGAACACCGAGATGGTCGGCGGTACGTCGACCTCGAAGGCGAACTCGGTGCTGTCGGTGTTCGCCACAGTGTCCTCGGCCGAGACGTTCACCGTCACGGTGCCGTTCGGGAGCACACCCGTTTCTGCCGGGTCCACGGTCAGTGTCGTCTCGTCGAAGGAGATACCGTCCGTGCTCGTCCCGGCGTTCGTGAGGAACGCACTCCCGGTGTCGTCCTCGAGCGTCACCGCGAGGCTCGACTCGTCGACGCCCGCCGTCGCGTCGCTCACGTCGACTGTGATCGCGGACTGGTTGTCCGTCACCGTCTCTCCCGCGGGCGAGGCGTTCGAGAACTGCGGCGCGACGGTGTCTACGGTGAACGAGAACGTCGTCTCGTTCGCGTTGTCCACGGTGTCGTTCGCCTCGACGGTGACGTCCACGCTGCCCTCGGCCAGCGAGACGCCCGCGGTGCTCGTGTCGACGGTGAGCGTCCCGTCGGCGTAGGAGATTCCCGTGGTGTCGGTCGTCGCGGCGTCCAGCTTCGTCCCACCGCGGTCAGTAATTGTGGCGCGGATCGAGGACGCGTTCACGCCCTCTGTGGCGTCGGAGATGTCGACCGTGATTGTCGGCTGGTCGGTCGTCTCCGTGGTCCCCTCGGGCGAGAGCGCGGAGAACACGGGTGCGGTCGTGTCGACGGTCACGCTGTCCTGACCGGCCGCACCGTCGTTGCCTGCCGCGTCCTCGGCGGTGGTCAGCGTGGCCGTGTAGTCGCCGTCCGCGGCGTCGAACGTCGCGGTGTAGGTGTCGCTCGACTCGGTGAAGTCCGCCTCTGTGAGCGTCGTCGGTTCGGGACCCGAGACGTCCACGGAGACGTTCGTCAGCGTCTCGTTGCTGTCGAAGGTGAGTTCGACGGTGCCGCCACCGGTGTGGGTCGCCGCGACGTTCGAAATCGTCGGCGTGACGGTGTCCACCTGGACGGACCCTGAGCTGTCGGGGTCCGGCGTCTGGAGGTTCCCGACGAGGTCGCGGACACCGCTCACCTCGACGGCTGCGGTCAGTTCCTCCTCGTCGTCAGCGATGGTCACGTCACCCTCCCACGTCGTCGAGTCCACGAAGTCTCCCGTAACGGTGTACGACTGGGTCAGTCCCGTGAGTTCGACGGTCGGGGAGACGGTCTGGTCGACGTCCTCGTCGAAGGTCACCGTCACCGTCTGCGTGGTTCCGACGTCCGAATCGTTCACCGTGCCGTCGCCCACGCTCACCGATGTGACACCCGGGCGGTCGGTGTCCTTGGTCACGTTCACCCCGTCGATGAATCCCTCTGTGTTCGCGGACCCGTCGTCGAGCGCGCGAGCGGAGACAGATAGCGTGCCGTCGTCGAGCGAGGAGACGTTGATTCCGGTGACCGTCACCGTCTCGGGCGCGGGGGTGAACGACTCGTTCGCGGTGACGACCGTCGAACCGTCGGTGACCTTCACTTCGACCTGGTCGGCCTGCGAGTCCGCGACCAGGTCGACGGTGACGTTGTAGTTCGTGTCGTTGCTCGCCGTAACGTTCGACGCGGTCACGGACTCGGGGCGGGCCGGTCGCGTCGTGTCCACGCCGAACGTCGAACTGTCGTCCGCCACCATGACGTTGCCCTGCGGGTCGGTGGCCGCGGAGACGTTGACGTGCGCCGTCGTGTTGTCGTTGTCGTCGAGAATAATGACTGGCCCCGTCCACGTCGTCGGGTTCTCGAAGCTCCCGGTGACGTCGTAGCTCCGGTTCAGGCCCTCGACGGTGACCGTCGGTGCGACGCTCTCGTTCATCTGTTCGTCGAACTCCAGGGTGACGGTCTGCTCGTTGCCAGCGTCGTAGGTTCCGATGACCTCGGCGCCCGAATCGACTGTCGCGTTCGTGATGGACACGTCCGCGAGCCCCGGCGGGTCGGCGTCTTTCGTTATCGACGGGAGTCCCGTATCGAATCCCACGTTCCCGCCGTCGTCGGTGAGCGTCGCGTCCACGGTGACCGTGCCGTTGTCGAGCGAATTCACGTCCAGTCCCGTGAACGAGACGACGTGCGAATCACTGTCGCTGTCGTTCTCGCTGGCGACGTACTGGCTCGCGGGGACGGTGTCGCCGTTCGTCAGGTCCACCGCGAGCGTCCCGGCCTCGTGGTCGTCCGGCAGCGTCACCGTCAGGTTGTAGCTCTCGTCGTTGCTTGCGTTGATGGCGAGTCCGGACGCGTCGGTTGGTCCGCTCGGGTCTTTGGTGTCCTGAAGCGACACGCCGTCTGTCGGTACCAAGTTCCCGAAGCCGTCGGTGATTTCACCAGAGGTAGCGGCGAGAGTGTCGTTCCCGAGGTCGGTCCGAGAGACCGGCGCGTCAAGCGTCAGCGTCGCGGTCGTCGAGTCGGTCGTGTGGGACACCGACTCCACTCCTGTCGCGCCACTTCCGCCGCCACCGTACGTGAAGTTCGCTGCCGAGAGCGCACCGCCATCTCTGGCTTCCACTGTCTCGTTGAACTCCACGGTCACGGTACTGTTCCCGACTTCCGCCTCGACGGCAGTGATTCCCGGCGGGACGGTGTCGACCGTCACCGAGTCCGAGAGCTCGCTATCCGACTGGTTGATTGCCGCATCGTTGCCGACGACGTCGGTCGCCTGCGTCACCTCGGCGGTGTAGTCGCCGTCGGTGGTCGACGAGTACGTCAGTTCGTAGGTGTACGTTCCGCTGTCGTTCGTCTCCGTGAAGTCCGCGAGGGCGAACGTCGTCGACTCCTCGCCCGAGAGGGCGACGGTCGTCTCGTTCAGTTGCTCGTTCGTCGTGAACGAGACGTTCACGTCCCGTCCGGAGGGGTTCGTGACGTTCACCTCGGAGACGTAGGGCGCGCTGCCGTCGATGGAAATCTGGTCGGAACTCCCAGTAGAGAGGTCGTTTCCGTCGCTAAGCGAGCCCCCGACACTGCTTGCTTCGACCGCCCACACGTCGAATTCACCGTCTAGGCCACTGGTTTCGCTTCCCGGGAACTCGGCGTCGAACGTGTCACCCGAGACAGAGATGTTCGTGTACGCCTCGCCTGTGTCGTACGTGCCGTTCCCGTTCTCGTCTATAACGACGTAGACGTTGTTGCTCCCTCCCTCGAAGAATCCGTAGAACCCGAACGAGTCATCTGGAGAAATAACATTGTCGCCCGACTGGATACTAAAGGCCGACACCTCTGCCGTGGCCGTTCCCGAAAATAGACCCGCACCTACTGCTACCCCAATCACTAGTCCTACTACCACGACCACACGAAGCGCCCCTGAAGTCCGTGTCATGCGTTGCGTCCAGCCCCCAGTTATCAAATTTGATACGGGAGACCGATTCACAGCGCGTTTCCGGGGCGTTCACAAAGGCGTTTGGGTCCGGTTCCGAGCGCTGAGAACTGGACCGGGGTTGATGTCGCAACACCGCCATTTCTGGCGTGGTTGAGGCGTCCCTGTTCGGGTAGCGAACCCGCGAATCGTCGGTCGAAGTCGGTCGAGCGTCTGGTCCGGCACTGCGGCGCTACGGCCGCAGGTAGGCCCACCCCTCGCCCTGGAGGCGGGTCACTTCGACAGCGCCCTCGGGGACCGTCTCGACGCCATCGACGAGTTCGGACTCCTCGATGTCGAACGCCGCGAGCGTGTTGCTACACCCCCGGAACGGCACACCGTCGTCCATCAGCGAGCGGACGTCCTCCGCGTAGTCCCCGTCGGACGTCAGGGCGTGGATGCCGCCGGCCTGCGCGACCACGGCGACGTCGTCGATCTGGTCACTCTCGTCCTCCAGGAGGTTGCGAGCGATGTTGAGCGCGGTTCGCTGCTCGGTCTCGTCGCCGGAGACGAGGTGGATGACTGACTGCATCAACTGTGTTGTCGGACTCCGGACGCTAACGCTGACTGCTTGCAACGGCAAGGAACGGCCGCGATGGGCGCCCACGCGGGAATCTGAGCGGGATTCGGACACCGGGAGCGTCTGGGTCGGGGCCGTCATACTCGCGTCAGACGCCCGCGGACCCCACGTGTCGCGATTACCCCGAGAACCCGTCATACCGCCGTCTGACACCCCTTTATCATCCTTCACCCCGTGTGTCGTGTATACGATGTCTCGTAGCGAGCTACCCCGCGATACGATAGTTCGGTCGTACACGCCCGCGGACGACGAGGCCGCGACCACTGCCGTGCTCGAAGCGGTCAGTCTCAACGCCGGGGTGCCAGTGCTGGAGCTCCCCCCGCTCTCGGAGGCCATCGACCCCGACGGCCTGAACGCTCTCTGTCGGGGCAGGCAGGGCACGACGAACGTCCAGTTCGAGTACGCCGGCCAGACCGTCGTCGTGCGCGAGGACCGCACAGTCGAGGTCTGTCCGAGTTCCTGAGCCGTCGGACGAGGGAGTTCGTCTCCGTCGGCGGAGGCCGCAGTAGAACGTAGGGCGGTCGACAATATGGACCGTACTCGGGTCTGCGGCCGGTGTCACGACGCCGTCGGAGCCACCACCGAGCGGGAGAAATCGGCACCCCGCCCTAATTTATTACGCCCCAGTTTTACAGATAAATACTGCGTCCGTTGAGACAGCAGGGCGCTAGAGACGGGCTGCTACCTGACCATGACAGACACGACAGCAGGCGACCCTGACGGGCAGAGCCGATCTGTGACGCTCTCAGACCAGGAACGGTACCGGCTGCTCTCCGACGAGCGACGACGTCACGCCGCCGACGTCCTCGCCGACCGCTCGTCCGCGATGTCGCTCCGGGAGTTGGCGACGGCGATCAGCGCCAGGGAGCGCGGTCACGGGGGCGAATCGGAGCACACGCTCGAAGTGCGGCTCCACCACGTGCACCTGCCGATGATGGCGGACGCAGGCGTCCTCACATACGACGTCGACGCCAACCGCGTCGAACCGCGGCCCGCCAGACTCGAGGCATTGACCGAGTGACCGGGTTCGACGGCGCTACCGCTGACCCGTAGAACAGAAGTCGTCCGACGTCAGGCCTCGTACCCTCTCGTCACCAGGTCCACGAAGTGGTCCTGCTCGCCGTCCTCGTACTTGCCCTCGTGTTCCTCGATGAGGTCGTACGCGTCGTCCAGGTCGCCTTCGATGACCGCCTCGAACGAGCAGGCCGTGCAGTCGAGTTCGTACGTTCTCCCGGTGGTGTTCGATGCGTCTTCGGTGTCCTGGGTGTTGTTCATTCCCTGAGGGCTCGCTGGAACGAGGGTCACTCGGAGCGGGCAGTCGCCTGCACTGTTCCGTCGCTCGTCACGCGTACCTCACACCCCGCGAAGACGAACTCGACTTCGAGGAGCGCACCGTCGGCACCCGGTTCGTGCGAACGGAGCAGCGTGTTCAGGGCGTCAGAGTCGACGACGTTGTACAGGGGGTCGAGCTCCATCGGGTCGACACCGGTCTCCTCTGCGACAGCGGTGACGACGGCCTGGCTCGTGATCTCGTCGTCGATAATTCCTACGTTACTCGTTGCGGTTTGCATCATCAGTCAGTACAGGCCCTTCCGGCATCTCTCCGGCGGCTACCTAGATAGGCCGGCGTCAGACGAGGGGGCTATCAGTATAGAGGAGCGTTCGGACGCCGGGACGACAGCGGCTGTGGGTCCTGTGAGCCCGTACTGAGCGACTACTCCGTCGTAACCGCGAGATAACGCTGCCTCCCGGGAACCGGTCGGTCGCGCTACGGGTCTGGTGGAAACTGCAGAAAACGGAGTTGGAACAGCGGGTCTACGACGACTGGTTGAGGACCAGTTCCTTCTGGGCGACCACCGTCCCCGTGCCGCTCTCGCTGTACGCCGTGACCACGATGTTCGTCGACGTGTCGGTCTCGTTCCCGATGACCTTCACCGAGTCACCGACTGATTCGAGCGTAAACGGGCTCGAGACGTTGGTTTCCTTGGCCGTGACGTTCAGGTAGTCAGCGTTCCCCCCACTGATCCACGTCACCGTAGCGTTGCCGTCGCTGCTTTGGCTGATGTCGGCGCCAGCGTTCACGTTCTCGCTCACCTGGTCCGGGAAGCCGAGCACGAACGTCGCGATTACTGCGGCCAGGATTACGGTGATTGCGACCATCAGGATGACCCCGATGACCGGCGACACACCACGTTCGTCGTCGTCCGGACTGTCGAACAAGCTGATTTTCTTCATGGTTTTGGTCGTGCACTGCTGCGGAACAGTCGGTGGTGCCCCCTCGGCTCGCCCCCTCCGGGTTCCATCCCGCGTCGTGCCTGCCGTCGTTTTTCTACCGCTCGGCTTTGTTGAAATCCTATTGAACTAACACTTTTAGCAGTGACACAGCTGCTACGTAGATGTGGGAATTGGCTGTTTCTTGAGCGATTACTCACTTACAACCCGTTTTTTATAGACTAGATATG
>Ga0208138_100229_pt1 | contig 31056 bp, 29 predicted proteins | sample AntRauMetaRauer3_FD_184786 | JGI IMG/M metagenome (GOLD analysis project Ga0208138, IMG submission 184786) | Saline lake microbial communities from Rauer Lake, Antarctica, in enrichment culture - Antartic Rauer Lake 3 Metagenome Rauer3 (SPAdes)... ...
TCGAACATCATCGTTTGCGAATAGTTTCAGCAATGTCGCGCTTGAGACAGCTCAAAATTGGCTCGAAGCCTTCGCCGTCTACCACAATTCACGCCAAACTTAACGCGACCGAAAAGCGACGCATCCATTACTCGAATAACACCCCACTGACAGCGTCTCTCGGGCGACATCTACCTGGGCAGTACCTCCGGGCGCTCGACCACGCGAGATGCGGTTTACGACCAGAATCTTTTTTTAGATTCGGCGGGTGGACTTGACAATGTCTGAAATCGCAGACCGAATCAAAGCGGCCGGCGCAATAAAGAAGGGGAAGTTCAAGCTCTCTAACGGGTCGCTTACGGACTACTACATCGACAAGTACGTCTTCGAGACACAGCCCGACGTCCTGGAGGCAATCACCACCCAGATTGCAGCGCAAATCGACACGGACGAAGTCGACGTCATCGCGGGGCCGGAACTCGGCGCCGTTCCGCTGGTAACGGCCGTTTCGCTTCGAACCGGTATTCCCTGTGCCTTCATTCGGAAGGGACAGAAGCACTACGGGACCCAGGCTCGAGTCGAGGGAACCATCGAGAAAGGCAAACAGGTTGCCATCGTCGAGGACGTCACGACGACCGGGAACACGATCATCGAGACGGCCCAACTCGTCGAGGAGGTCGGCGGCGTTCCGACGCATCTCATCGTCGTCGTGGATCGGAACGACGGCGCCGTCGAGAACGTCGAAGAAGCCGGGTTCAAACTCGAGTACCTCGTCCGCGTCGGCGAGGACTTCGACGTCGAGGACGTCTGAGCGCGGAGGATTCGAATCGCACCTTCCGAGACGTTCCCAACGCCACTTTCCGTCGCTGTACTCGTAGTCTATCCACTCCCACCCCAGTCGAGCCGTCCATTCGCACCCTCGCTGGTGAACCCACCGTAAGCTCTCCACTGCGGAGCGACCGTTCGGTTCTCCGGTGCTGGAGTCTCGAACGTGAGGATTAAGACTGTTCCTGCAAGAGAGTAGTGTATGCCATCGACAGACCTGTCTGTAACTGGTGGACAGTTGCTACTCAACGGTGAGTTACGAAACGCGACGCTGGGCGTGACCGACGGCTCGATCAGCCACATCGTCGACGCGAGCGTGACGCTGGATGCGGAGGAACGGGTCGCGCTCGACGGCGAGGTCGTCCTCCCCGGTCTCGTGGATGGCCACGTCCACTTCCGGGAACCAGGATATACCGAGAAGGAGGGCGTGGAGACGGGGACCGCTGCAGCGGCTGCAGGAGGCGTCACGACGGTCGTCGAGATGCCGAACACGGTCCCGCCGGTGCTCACCGTCGATCGCTTCGAGTCCAAAGCCGACATCTTCCGATCGAAGTCTCACGTGGACTTCGCGCTGTTCGGAGCGATCACCGAGGAAAACGTCGGGACGGGCGACATTGCCGCACTCGCCGACGCCGGTGCGACGGCGTTCAAGACGTTCATGGCGACGAGCTTCGGCCCATTGTTGATGGACGACAAGGGAGGGCTCTATCGGGCTTTCGAGGAGGTCGCAGACGTCGACCGACCGCTGTACATCCACGCGGAGGACGAGGAATACCTCGACCTCTTTAGGGGCCGCGCAACGGAGGAACACGGCGAGGACATGGCAGCGTTCTTTGCCGCACGCCCACCGATAGCCGAGACGACTGCAGTCTCGGACGTGCTGGACATCGTCGCGGACACCGGCACGGAAACCATCGTCGTCCACACGACGACCGCGGAGGCGATCGACCGGATGAGCGACGCGAAGGCAGACGACCAACCCGTCTGGACGGAGGTGACGCCGTACCACCTCGCGTTCAACCAATCCGACATCGAGCGAGTCGGCCCGCACGGGATCGGGACGCCACCGGCACGAGACGAGGCGAACCGGGTCGCCCTCTGGGAGCGGGTAACCGATGGAGCCGTCGATCTATTCGGGAGCGATCACGCTCCGCATCAACTGGCGGAGAAGGAACGTCCACCGACGGAGGTGGCACCCGGCATGCCGCAGCTGGAGACGGCGTTGCCGTTCCTGCTCGACGCCGTGAACCGCGGTCGACTCTCGCTGTCGACCATCGCGGAGGCCTACGCCGAGCGTCCGGCGCGGATTCACGGGCTCTATCCCGAGAAGGGGAGCCTCCAGGTCGGCGCTGACGCGGACTTCGTCGTCGTCGACATGGACGAGGAGTGGACGGTCGACGCGGAGGCGTTCGAGTCAGCTGGCAACTATAGCCCGTTCGATGGGACGACGCTCACCGGCAAGCCCAAGCGCACCTACCAGCGAGGCACGCAGGTCGCTGCGGACATGGCGGTGACCGTCGACGCCGGGCACGGCCGATTCCTCACCCCGGAAGAACGCGACTGACCGTCGCAGGCGGCGGTCGAATCCCAGCTCACTGAGCAAAACGTTCATTTAGGAGTGATTCGTACGTTGGTATCTCCAATGACCGATACTGGTGTTTCGGACGCGCTCCATGCACTCGCCGCCGAGGACCCGTCGTACGCGGAGCTCGTGGATATGTACAACGAGTTGCGGAGAACCTGGTCGCGACCGGTCGAAGCCACGGTCTCGCGACGGGCGCTGGCGCAGGTGCTCGGGGAGCTCATCGACTATCTCGACTTTGTCTCGGCGGAGCTTGAGAAGAGCGTCGGACTCAGCCGAACGGTCGAACGCGAGCGACTGCTCGCGCACTTCGAGGAGCCTCGTGGGTCGACGTCGATCGAACGGGTGTCTGCGTTCGCTCACCAGTGGGAGTCACTCGAACGATACACGAACGAAGATGTCGCCACGAGTGTCGAGACGTAGGTCCGGTCGATGGGTCCGACGGGGGGTTTCTAGCGCGAAGGGCGCAGTCTCCTTTCGACCGGCGTCCGTCGAGGAAAACGAGGCGCTGTCGTCGGCCGTTACTGCTCTAGCGCGAGGTACATCTCCATCAGGTCGTCCTCGTTACGCAGTTCCGCGGGGGTCCCGTCGAAGACGGTCGTTCCGCCTTCGATAACGTACACGTAGTCGCAGTGGTCAAGCAGCGCGCGAACGGACTGCTCGACGATGAGGAACGGGATGCCCTCGTCTCGAAGCCGCTCTATCTGGTCGAACAAGTCGTCGACGAGGTCCGGTGCCAGGCCGGCAGATGGCTCGTCGAGCAGGATGAGTTCGGGGTCGTTGATGAGCGCCATGCCGAAACTCAGCATCGTCTGCTGTCCGCCACTCAGGTCGCCCGCCTTCTGGTCTCGCTTCTCTTCGAGCACCGGATACAGGTCGTACACGCTCTCGAGCGCGTCGTGGAACCCCTCATCGACGACGTAGCCGCCCATCCGGAGGTTGTCGTAGACGGACATCCTCGGGAAGACGCGGTCGCCCTGCGGCATGTAGGTGATGCCACGACGAATGAGCTCTGAGGGCTCGGTATCACCGAGCCGTTCGCCCTGGTAGAGTATCTCTCCGCCCTTCACGTCGGCGATACCGATGATGGACTTCAGGAGCGTCGACTTCCCGGTGCCGTTTGGACCGATGATGCCCGTAATGCGTCCGTCCTCCACGGACATGTCCACGTCCTCGAGGACGTCGATCTCCCCGTAGCCGGCGTCGAGTTCGGAAATCTCCAGTATCGTCATCTCAACCACCTAGATATGCTTTCTTCACCGCCTGGTCGTTCTGGATCTCCTCGATCGGGCCGTCGGCGATCAGCCGTCCCTCGTTGAGCACGAGGACTCGCTCGCAGAGCTGGGAGACGAGCGTGATGTCGTGTTCGACGATCATGTACGTGCGTTCGCCGCTCGTCCGCCTGATGAGGTCGGCGATCCGGTCGACGAGCTGTGGGTTCACGCCCGCTGCGGGCTCGTCTAGCAGAACGACGTCGGGGTCCTGCATCAGGACGCGTCCGATCTCCAGTAGCGTCTGCTGTCCGCCCGAGAGTTCCGACCCGAGCGTCTCGGCCTGATGGCGAAGTTCGACCGTATCGAGGACCTCGTCGATGCGTCGCGAACGCTCTTCGCTCGGGAGGTCGTAGTTCGACACCATCATATTCTCTCGGACGGTCATCTTACCGAACGGTCGAGAGATCTGGAACGTCCGGGCGATCCCCTTCCGGGAGATTTCGTGCATCGGCTTGCCTTCGATGCGCTCGCCGTTGAGCGTGATCGTTCCGCCGCTCGGCTTGTAGAAGCCACTGATGAGATTGAACAGCGTCGTCTTCCCCGCACCGTTCGGCCCGATGAGGCCAGTGATCGGTCCCCGTGGAAGCGTGAAGCTCACGTCGTCGACGGCGATGATGCCGCCGAATCGCTTTTCGAGTCCCACTACCTCGAGCAGGGGCGTTCCCGCCGCGTCGTCAGTGTCCTGACTCATGTGAGTGTATGCGGATTCGATCACTTCGTGTAGTCAGGACGTGGGATGTTCGTGATGCCCGTGTACTCGACTGCCGCCTCGTCCGGATAGACGCCGTAGGGGTCCAGCCGGTCCGGGTTCTTCTCGGGGTGGTAGAAGTCCTCGGTGAACTCGTCGGGCTGCCACTGGGTCCCGGCGACACTGACGTTCTGGTTCCGATGGAACTCCTCGTCGAAGTTCAGCCCCCACCCGTTCGCCATCGTTCCCTGCTCCGCGCTGACCGAGAGGGCTGCATCTTCGAAGTCGTCCAGGCCGAAGGAGTTCGCCTGGGACGCGACCTCTTTGAACATCTGCGTGCAGCTATACGTCGTGGCCGGGAGTTGCGTGGTTGGGTTCTCGTCGTACTTGTCGCGGTACGCCTCGAGGATCTTCTCCATCCCCGGTGCGAAGTCCGGGTTCACGTTGTAGTGGGGCTGGTCGACGTTGACGATACCGAGCGCGGTCTGTTTCCCAACCGCTTCGACGAAGGACGGAACCACGTACGCGGTCCCGTTCCCGACGACCGCGGGTACGTACAGGTCGAGGTTCGACGCCTGTTCCCAGAGCAGGTTCGTGTCCGGATTGTACCCCGAGTGATAGAGGACGTCGATGTTCGCCTGCTTCAGTCTCTCGATGGACGAGGAGAGGTCGCTGGTCTGGAACGGCGGGTAGCCGATGGACTCGACTACCTCGTAGCCGTAGTTGCTGGCCTGTTCTTGAACGATCTCGTTGGTCGCCGTCCCGAAGACACCGTTCTCGTACATGATCCCGACACGGAGTTCGTCCGTGGACTTCTCGAGCTCCGGTGCGATGACGGTGTCGATGATCTCGCCGCCTTTCTCCCCGTACTGGGTGGTCCGCGTATTACAGTGGTAGAGATGCTGGTACCCGGGTTCGCTGATTTCCGGCGAGAACCCCGTCGTCTCCCAGTACAGCTGGTCGTACCGTGCGGCCGCTTGCGCGGACGCCTGCGCAATCGAACTGGAGAACGAACCGAAGATGATGTCCACCTCCTCGGACGTCGCCAGGGACTCGACGTTGCTGACGCCCGCGTCGGAGTCAGTCGCGTCCTTCTTGAACAGTTCGATCTCGCGGCCGTCGATGCCGCCGTTGCTGTTGATCTCTTCGACCGCTAGTTCGACGCCGCGAACCGCGTCTTGCCCGAAAAACGCGAGGCCGCCGGAGAGCGGGTAGTTCGTCCCGATCTTGATGGGTTCGCTACTGCCACCACCGCCGTCGCCGCCGTCGCCGCCGTTGCCGCCGTCGCCACCGTTGCCGCCGTCGCCGCCGTCGCCGCCGTCGCCGCCGTCGCCCCCCTCGTTGCCGAGGCAGCCACTCAATCCGATGATCGTTCCTCCGCCGATAGTCTTGACAAGGTCGCGCCTGTTAGTTCGCCGAACCATAGAGCAGCCTCACGACAGGTGGACGTATATAGTTTGGGGCATCTGGCGTGAAATCCGATTTGAATGGGTGACCATGCTCGTAGACCTAGTAGAACACCACATATATCCAACTCTCTGTCGAACACGGGTGGAATCTCCGTCGCAATCCAATCGAGAGTGCGCGTTTGAGAAACGGTAGTCCGTCGTCGAACCTCATCCGTAGCGACGCCGTACCGCCCGAACCGTTCGTTTCGGACGGGAGGATAGCCGTTCGTTTCGGACGGGAAGATCGGAGTTCCGGGCACCGAGGCGGCGCCGACGGAGAGGCCGAGGACGCCCAGCCTCGGCTCGACGGCGACGACCCGCGGCGAGAACTGTTCGTCACGAACCCGCTGGAGGAATAAGATTAAGTTGCTCGGTCTCAGTGACGTGAGTATACCATGGCAGACTTGGCGCTGTTCGCACAGCTAATCGTCAGTGGCTTGCTATCAGGAGGGATGCTCGCCCTCGCCGCGCTCGGATTGACGCTGATATTCGGCGTCCTCGACGTCGTCAACTTCGCGCACGGGACGTACGTTATGCTGGCAATGTACGCGAGTTACTGGGCGTGGAAGATCGGTGGCATCGATCCGTTCGTCGCGACACTACTCGTTGGTCCGCTGTTCTTCGTCTTCGGCGTGATCTGCGAACGCCTCGTCATCCAGCCCGTCATCGACCGGCCGATGTACGCACAGGTGTTCGGCACCGTCGGGCTCCTGTGGATTTTCGAGAACGGAGCGCTCGCCCTCTGGGGTCCCGACACGAAGAGTATCACCTCGTCCTACGGTGGGTTCAGCGTGTTCGGCGTCGCAGTCCAGGAATCACGCCTCATCGGATTCGTCATCGCGGTCGTCGTGACTGGCCTGCTGATCCTCTTCCTCAACCGGACGAAGACCGGGCTGGCTATCAGAGCGACAGCCCAGACGCGCGAACTCGCGGAACCGTTCGGCGTCAATATCGAGCGGATATTCATGATCACGTTCGGTCTCGGCATCGCGCTCACCGGCATCGCGGGGAGCGCACTCATGGCCACGCGGTCCGTACAGCCGACCACGGGGAACTTCTACGTGCTCCTGGCGTTCGTCATCGTCACCCTCGGCGGTCTCAGCAGCATCTCCGGGACGTTCTTCGCGGGACTATTCATCGGCGTGGTGGACTCGTTCGTCTCCTTCTACCTCTCCGCCGAGATCGCGCCCCCGATCTACTTCGCGCTCTTCATCCTCGTGATGGTCCTGCGCGCCCAGGGCCACATCGAGACGCTGAAATACCATCTGGCGTCCGTCCGCAGTAGCGGGGGTGTCGCCAATTAACTCCCTTCGCTTCGCGTCGTCGCTGGTCGACGACCTCCGGCAGCCGCGTGGCTACCTGACGCTGCTCGTGCTCCTCGTGGCCTCCCAGCTGCCGCGCTTCATCCCGAGCGAATACGTCCACATGCTCATCCTCACGTACATCATCGGGGTGGCAGCGATCGCCTGGAACATCATCGGGGGATTCGGCGGGCAGTTCTCGCTCGGGAACTCCGTCTTCTTCGGGGTCAGCGCCTACACCCTCGGGGTCCTGATGGTCCAGTTCGAGTTCGGGTTCGTCCCGGCAGCCCTGATCGCGATCGGTCTCTCGCTGGTAACGGCGCTCCTCATCGGCTACCCGTCGTTCCAGCTCACCGGCCATTACTTCGCGCTCGCGACGATCACGGTCGTCGAGGGGATGCGATTCCTCGTTCGATACTTCAACGACTTCACGGGTGGCGCGCAGGGGTACTCGCTCGTTCCTGCGCTGACTCGCGGCGTCACCGTCCTCGACCTGGAGCGCAACACGTACTATCTCATCGCGCTCGGGCTGTTCGTGTTCGCGTTCCTCGTCTCTGTCTGGGTTCGCCGGAGCAAGGTCGGGTACTTCCTCATGGCCCTGCGCGACGACCAGCTCGCGGCCGCTTCCATCGGCATCAACGTCCCCCGCTTCAAGATGATCGGGTGGATCGTCACGGCGTGTCTGACCGCTCTCGCCGGCATCATGTACGCGGTCTACATCCAGTTCCTCTCGCCGGGCTTCTCGTTCTCGATCACGCAATCCGTGCTCTACGCGGTCATCCCCATCATCGGTGGCATCGGGACGATCGCCGGCCCCGTCATCGGGACGCTCCTCATGGTACCGCTGGAGCACATCTCGCAGACCGAGTTCGGTGGGACGTACGGTGCGATCACGTACGTCGTGTACGGCATCATCCTTATTCTGCTCATCATCTACGCACCGGAGGGCCTCCGTCCCAAACTCAAGGTCGTCGCGGACCCCCTCGCCAACGCGCTGCCGACGTTCGGAGACCCGTCGTCCGACGACGACCCCCAGTCCGACGAGAGCGAATCCGGCGACGACTGACCGCGGCCAGACCGTCTCTCTTGTGGACGTTCGCCGTCACCCTCGTGGGGGGACTACCGTCCGAATCCCGGGGCTGGGACATCCCCAAACTTACATCTATACCGGTCACGATGAACCCGTATGGGATTCGATAGCAAGTTCGAGAACGGGAGTGTCGTGACTCCCGACGGGATTCAATCGGACGTCGCCATCGGCGTGACAGACGGGGAGATAGCGGCCGTCGGGGATCCGGCCGAACTCGACGAGGCCGACCGCGTCGTCGACCTTGATGGACAGTACCTCTTCCCTGGCGTCATCGATTGCCACATTCACACTCGCTCGCCGGGCTACGAGTACAAGGAGGACTGGTCGAGCGCGACGGCGGCCGCTGCCGCTGGAGGCGTCACGACGGTCATCGCCATGCCCAACACCGACCCGATGGTGGACTCCCCCGAGACGCTCTCGGAGGTGTACGACATCGCCGACGAAGACGCGTACGTCGACTTCCAGTCCTACGCCGTGTTGACCTCCAGCAACTACGACCAGGTCGCACCGCTGGCTGACGCCGGTGCCGCCGGCTTCAAGGTGTTCCTCGGAACGACGTTCGGCGAGATCGAGCCGCCAGACGACGGGGAGCTGTACGAGGCGATGCAGGACGCGGCGACGGTGGACAAGCGGATCGGGTTCCACGAGGAGAACGACGCCATCCTCTCGCACCTCGAGGCGAAGTTCAGGGAAGCGGGGCGCAACGATCCGATCGACCACTCGCACTCGCGGCCGGTCGTCGCCGAAGCGGAGGCCGTCTCGCGCATCATCCTGCTGGCGGACCACGCCGATTGCCCGGTGCACATGTTCCACCTCTCCTCCGGCACGGGCGCGGAACTCGTCGCCAGGGGGAAGGCCGATGGCGTGAACGTGACCGCCGAGACGTGCCCCCAGTACCTCTGGTTCACGGAGGACGTGATGAACGAGAAGGGGAACATCGCACGCCTCCAGCCACCGATCCGCGACGCCGAGGAGCGAGAGACGCTCTGGGACGTCGGCGTTCACGGGAACGGTGTGGACTGCATCGCGACGGACCACGCGCCCCACACGGACGAGGAGAAGAATGCGGACGAACCGTTCGCCGACACCTGGGAGAGCATCTCGGGGTTCGTCGGACTGGAGTCCGAGGTCGGCGCGATGGCGACGTTCGCCTCCGAGGGCCGCCTCCCGCTGGAGCAGTGGGTGTACATGCACAGCACGCGTCCCGCCCAGATCTGGGGGCTCTACCCCCAGAAGGGGTCGCTGCAGGTCGGTACCGACGCCGACTTCACCGTCGTCGACCCCAACGCCGAGTGGGTGCTCGACAGAGACTCCCTGCACTCGAAGAGCAAGTCGACGCCGTTCGACGGCGAGCGGTTCGTCGGCAAGCCGACGATGACAGTCGTCCGCGGGACAGTGACGTACGAGGAAGAAGCGATCCAGGTCGAGGAAGGCTACGGGGAGCTCGTCGCCTCCGGCGAGACCACCGCGAACGCCCATCCCCGCGGCGGCCCCGGCAACTGAACCGGTCTCGACTAGGATACCTGACCGGCTCGACCGGTCGCGACTCTCTCCGGCAACCACACTTTCTCGTCCGGAAGTCGGTGGAGTAATCCACACAATTAAGCGACGGGACGGTCAAGGCGCGTATATGATCGGCGCACAATTCCTCAGCAGCGACGACCTCCACGACCTGGCGACCGACGCTGAATTCGTCGACGCAGTGAGAACGGCGTATCGCGAGCACGGCGAGGGCGCACCGACGCACCCGCGGATCACGCTCGAGAGCGACGACCCGGCGGGCGTGCTCAACAGTTACATGGCGATCCTCCCCGAGACGGGCGTGATGGGCGGCTACATGTACACCGCTGGCTTCGCCGACGCCGACGCCCGGTTCGTGACGCCGATCTTCGACGCCGAGACCGGCCAGCCACTCGCCGTCGTCGACGGTGCGTACGTGAACACCTACAAGACGGGCGCGGCCGGCGCGGTCGGCGTCGACGCACTCGCTCGCGAGAACGCATCGACGGTCGGCATCGTCGGGAGCGGCGCGCAGGCTCGCGGGCAACTGCGCGCGATAGTCACCGTCAGGGACGTCGACGAAGTCAGGGTGTTCTCGCCGACGGCGTCACACCGGGAGACGTTCGCCGCCGATATGAGTGACGCCCTTGACGTCGACGTACGACCCGTCCCGGACGCCGCGACCGCGGTCGGTGGTTCGGACGTCGTCGTCACCGCGACGAACGCGAGCGAACCGGTCGTCGACGCGGAGGACGTCGACGCGGGTACCCACATCAACGCCGTCGGGCAGTACGACCCGGAGAAGCGGGAGCTGGACGCCGATACGATACGGCGAGCGGTCTACGTCCCGGACCTGCGAGCGCGAGCGCTCCAGGACGCGGGGTCGTTCCTCCAGGCCCGCGACGCGGGCGTCCTCGACGACGACCACATCCACGCGGAGCTCGGCGAGGTGGTCGCCGGGAACGCACCCGGCCGGACCGACGACGAGCAGGTGACGGTCTTCGATAGCGGCGGAACGGCCCTAGAGACGCTTTCCTCGGCCGCTCTGCTGTATCGGCGGGCGGTCGACGCGGGCAGGGGGACGAAGATCGAGCTGGCGTCCGCCAGCGAGGTCTACACCGGCAAGCAGGGTGACACGAGCGAGGAGCTCTAGTCGTCGCTCAGGACCGGTTCGAGGATCGACTCGACGGACTCCGCGGAGTCGGCGTCGAGGATGCGTTCGCGGAGGTCGGCCGTCGCGGCCGCCGAGAGCCGTGATCCGACGAGGGCGTCGAACTTCTCGTAGATCTCTTCGCGCGAGAACGGCGTGTCGCCGCCGCCGCGCGCGTCCTCCTTCGTCGCGCTGTAGGTCGTCCCGTCGGTCATTTCGACGGTCACCGCCGCGCCCCACTTCCCGTCGCTGGCGCGCGCCTCGAACACCTCGCTGGCGACCAGTTCGACACGATCGGCGAGTGACTGGATCGACTCGTCGGCGACGAGTGCCGGGGTGAACGCTTCGGCGTCCGACCGGCCGGTGTGGAGGCGGGTCGCGAGCGCGAACGGCGTACTGAACTTCGCGCTCAGGACGTTGTCTGGGTTCTTCCGGGAGAGCGTCGTCCCGAGGTCGAACGTCCGGACCTCGATGCGAGCGACGTCGTCGGGGTCGAGTTCGCTCTCGTCCTGGATCTCGGCGAGTGCCTCGATCGGCGCGTGCGTGTATCGGCACGCCGCGTGAACCTTCATGTAGCTGCTCGTGAGGTAGTACGTTTCGTCGAACGTCTCGAAGGGCGCGAGCAGTTCCGCGCTCACTGCGTCGGCTGCGGTGTAGGGAAGCAGGCACTCCTCGATGGCGCCCACCACGCCGGTGACACCTTGCTCTGCGAGCGTCGCGGCGACGATCCCGTGCTGACAGGACAGTCCCGTATAGAAGTCCCGAACTGTCGCGCCGTCGAAGGCGGCCTGCCAGTGCCCGACGACGAACGGATTGACCGCGTTGCGGATCGCGTGCGCCATCGTCTCGCTGTCGAAGTCTCGGAGTCGACCGACGGCGACGGCACCCGACACCGCCGCCCACCCGCCGTGGGGATGCAGCCCGGACTTCATGGGCCTGATGACGTCGCCGAGGCGGGCCCCGACTTCGTAGCCCACGAGGATCGCGTCGAGGAGTTCGGTCCCCGTCGCGTCGAGGGATTCTGCGGCGGCCAGCGCCGGTGCCACGGTGTGGATTCCGGGGTGGGCGGACTGCTGGTTGCCTTCGTCGAGCTCAAGCGTCGTCCCTGCGGCGGCGTTGAGGAGGGCGGCCTGGGAGACGTCGCGTCGGTCGTCGGTCGCGAAGACAGTCACCCCGCCCGACGCGGTCGACCCCCGGCCGAGCGCGGCCATGCCGTCGGCGACGCGCTCGATGTAGTCAGTCTCGCTTCCACGGATGCAGACGCCGATCGTGTCCAGGAGCACCAGTGGAACGCGATCGCGTACCTCGGCGGGGACGTCGTCCAGCGAGGCGGTCGTGGCGTACTCCGCAGCGGTCGATGCGACATCTGTGGCTGATCGTGAACCGCTCATGCGATACGTACTACGGACCCACTCATAAAACTCTAAGTGTTAGTCCGGCCCCGTCGCGACGATTCAGTCACCCGCGAACGCGTCGGCAACCGGGACGCCCGCGGCGAGTGCGACGAGCAGTTTGACGCGAGCCTTCGGCGCTGAGAGGTCGCCACCCAGGACGGCGCCGTTCTGTTCGAGCGTGTAGCCACCGCCCCCACCGTAGACGGCCGCGACGCCCCCCGCGTGACAGCGCGACGTGACGACGACCGGAACGCCGGCCTCGACGGCGTCCGCGACGGCGTCTGCGACCGACTCCGGCGCGTTCCCGAGGCCGGTCGTCTGGAGGACGACCCCGTCGCAGCCCGCGTCGACCGCTCGGTCGACCTGCGCTCGGTCGACGCCGATCGCGGTCGTGACTATCGGGACATCGCAGGTAGGTCGGTCGGCGTCCGGGAGCGTCGAGGAGTGCGAGCCGAGTTCCCGGTACCGCTCGAACCCGTCGGGCGCGACGGTGCCGACGGGTCCCTTCCCGGGCGATTCGAACGCGTCCGGTCGCCACGTGTGCGCCTTGACGGCGTCGCGGGCGGCGTGAACCTCGCCGTTGACGCAAACGTAGACGCCGCCGGCCGAGCGGACGGCGGGTTCCTCGGCGACTGAGACGGCGGCGAGGATGTTCGCCGGGCCGTCGGACCCGGGCTGGTCGGGTCGGCGCTGTGCGCCAGTGAACACGACGGGGACGTCCCAGTCCCGGACGAGGTCGACGTAGTAGGCGGACTCGGCCATCGTGTCGGTGCCATGCGTGACGACGACGCCCGCATCGTGGTCGGCGGCGCGATCCCGGAGCCGCTCCAGCACCTCGAAGTCCATGTCGGGACTCGGTCGCTGGGCGAGGTGCTCGACCGCCACTCTGTCGTGGAGTTCAGGGACCGCCTCGACGAGCTGGTCGCCCGCCTTGGTCGGACTCGCTCCGTTCTCTCCGTCGGTGCTCGCGATGGTGCCGCCGGTGGCGAGGACGAGTACGCGTTTGGGCATGTGGAACTCCAAGACGAGTCGCACCATAACGCCTGTGGCTCGAACGAGCGTCGCTCGGGACTTCGGGAAGGGCACCCTATTTTGGGAACGCCACCGACCATGCCCCATATGCAGTCTAAAGCGTACGACGCCGTAGTTAGTTGGACTCGGAATCGCCGGGCTCTCCGCTGGCCTTCGGGCGGCCTAACAGGACCTCTCGGTCGCGGTCCTCGAGAAGTCCCGAAGGAGGACCGGGGCGGACAGACCGGGTACAGCGAGTCCTTCCGCGTCCCGTCGGCCGAGACCGACCTCGAACCGTACGGCTACGAGTTCGACGTCCCGGACTACACCGCGGACGAATTCTACGAGGACATCACGTCGCGGACGAACGGCAAGGCGAACGGCGAGCTCGTTCGAACGCTCGTCGACAACCCCAGCGAGACTGTCGAGTGGCTCACGGAACACGGCGTCAACTGGGACATGGAGCCCCTGGCCGTCGGGCACACGGCCGGCCGGACGTGGTTCGACAACGATCACCTGCTCGAGCAACTGACCAGCGAGATCGAGGCTCACGGCGGCGACATCTACTACCGGACGAGCGCCGAAGACATCGAGTTCGAGGGCACCGCGGTGACCGGCGTCGAGACGGTCTCCGTCGACGACCGCCTCTTCTTCGACTGCGACGCGGTCGTCCTCGCGTCTGGCGCCTACGAGTCCAGCTCGGAGAAGCGCGTCCGCTACTACGCCCTGGATTCGACGACATGAAGAGCCGCCGTTCTACGCGTACCCCGTGACCGGCGGTATCACGTTCGGGTTCGGTGGCGTGCGGATTACCCCGGACGCGGAAGTGAAGGACGACCGCGGGAGCATCGTCCCCGGGTTCTACGCCGCCGGTAACGCGACCAGCGACCTGTTCTACGACAACTACCCTGGCGGCACCGGACTGATGAACGCCGCGGTGTACGGGAAAATCGCGGCGGAACAGGCGGCGTCGTACGTCGACTGAACCCGGCAGGAACGACGTCAGCTTCGCGCGCAGCTCAGGACTGGACCTGTTCTTCTCCGTCGGTCCGCGCCGTCGACTCTCCTCGCTCTCGGCGTCGCCAGGTGAGGGACGCGACGACGGCGGCGGCGGCGACGTAGCAGCCCGCGATCGCGAGGAACGCGACGCCGAGGGTGGTCGCGTCGGCGACCGCCCCGAGGACCGCGGGGCTGATCAGGCCGCCGAGAGCGAGGCCGGTGAAGACGAGTCCGAAGCTGCTGCCGGCGTTTCCCGGGGAGACGGTACTCACGAGGCTGTCACGGGAGGGGAGCGTCGTGCCGACGGCGAACCCGACGACGGTGAGGAGGGCGACGACGGGGATGCCCCCGACGAGGACGCTCGTCGCGAGCATCGCGAGTCCCACGACGGCGACCGCGAACGCGCCGACGATGATCCGCCATTCGGCGTGGGTGTCCGCGAGGTGGCCGCCCGCGAGGATGCCGACGGCCGTCCCCACGAAGAACAAGGTCAGCGCGAGGTTGCTCAGCGACGTTGGCAACTCGTACGCAGTCGAGAGGAAGCGCGGCCCGAACGTCTGGATTCCCTTGATGGCGACCGTCGTCAGTAGATAGAACCCGAACAGCGCGAAGAGCGACGGCGTGAGGAGTATCCGCCACCCTCCCGCGCCGTCGCTCGCCCCGTCGTCGCCTGCGACATCGGACGCTCGACGGTACGCCGGCGGTAGCGTCGCCGCCAGCAAGAGGGCGTAGAGGAGCCCTACAGCGCCAAAGACGGCGACTGCGACTTGCCAGCCGTACTTGCCGGCGAGCAGGCCGACGGCGACGGGGGCGACCGCGAACCCTGCGTACCCACTGAAGGTGTGGACGCTGAACGTCTTGCCTCTGGTCGCCGGCGTCGACGCCGCCTCGAGCAAGGCGTAGTCCGCGGGATGGAACACGGCCTGTCCGAGTCCCGCGACCCCGGCGAACGAGAGCAGCACCAAGTACGAGTCCGCGGTCGAGACGAGGGCGGTCCCGCCCGCGGTGACCGCGAGTCCGGCGACTAGCGTCCACTTCCCGCCGACGCTATCGACGGCTCGACCGACAAGGAGCTGCAGGAAGAGCGGCCCGAACGTCCCGACTGACATGACGAGACCGAGTTCCGCGTTCGTCAGTCCGAACCGTTCGACGAAGAACGGGAACAACGGCGGGTAGACGAGGATGTAGAAGTGTGAGAGGAAGTGCCCGAGACTCACGCCGGTGACGACGCGCCTGCGACGGCCACCGCGTCCGGAGCCCCCCGTCACCGTCGACTCCTGCTGCTACGAGCGACTCGCGAGGTACCTGTGTGCGCAGACCGGACGGAGGGACGGGGTAGGTCGAGTGCGATGATGTGTGTTACTGGAAGTGAGGCATGACTTCGTCGGCGATGAGATGCATCGACTTCTCGGAGTCGTCGGTGTCCAGCCCGGGGAAGTGCATCCGGAGCAGTACCTCGTCCATGTCGATCGCGTCGCGGTATCGTTCGAGTTCTTCGATCGCGGTTTCCGGACTGCCGATGATGAATCGGTCCTCGGCGTGCTCCCGTAGTTCCTCGATTGCTTCATCGTCGCTAGAGGCGGTGAACGAGTGGTCGATATCGTCGTAGTCCCCGTAGACGTCTTCGTACTCGTAGAGCAGAGACGGCCCGACCTCCTCCCAGGCGGTCTCGTCGTCCTCTGCGACGTACATCTCGCGACGAAGCGGCACGTGCACGTCGTCGATCGATCGACCGTTCGCCAATAGTTCGTCCTCGTATATCTCGATGCCTCGGGACAGCTTATTGCAGGTCTCGATGGGACTGATACTCCAGGAGTCGGCCAGTTCAGCGGCGCGCTCGATGGCGTTCCGGGACTGTCCGCCGTACCAGATCGGGATCGAATCCTGCACCGGTCGCGGCATGACCGTGAGGTCGTCGACCGAGAATATCTCGCCGTCGTAAGAGGCGGATTCCTCGGTGAACAGCGTCCGCAGGAGTTCGATACCCTCTTCCACGCGCTGTACGCGGGTGCTCTTGTCCACGCCGTACGCCTCGAACTCCTCGTCGCGCCACCCGATGGCGACGCCCAGTCTGAACGAACCTCCGGAGAGCGTGTCGAGCACGAACGACTGTTCCGCGATCTGGATCGGGTTGTGTAGCGGGAGGACACTGATGTTCGTGACGAGGTTCATGTCGTCGGTGACTGCTGACAGTGCACCGAGCATGACGAACGGGGCAGGAATCCACCCGTCGGGCAAGAAGTGGTGTTCGGCGACCGAAAAGGTCTCGTACCCCAACGACTCGGCCGTCCGTGCTTGCTCGAGGGTAGCTTGGTAGATGCGCTCCCAATCCCGTTCGGGGGATTGGCAACTGTAGTGAATACCGAAACCTAGGTCTGACATGGAGGTGCTAAGGTACTGATTCGATTGGTATAAATATTGTCCTGAGTTGCCCGCCGGTCGGGGGAGTCGCCGGCAGGGTGTCACTCTCGAAGGAACGAACTGTCGGACTGAATCGCACAAGAATGGGTTCTAGCCGAGCGAGAATGTCTGTTGTCCGGTTCTAGAATTTTTCGACATACACGGATTATATGTGTATCTATCTCTGAGATCGTCCTCTAGTGGGCTAAAACCTACCGAATATGGTGGAACTCTGATGTTAGCAGGCGACTATTTCGGCATTAGGGGATATTATATACATGGGGTGCTCATTCAACTGTATGACTGGAAACGGGTCGAACAAGCTGTCGACGGTTGAAACGTCGCTACGAATCGTGGACGCCGTCGCGACGCTCGACGGTGCGCGCGTGTCGGAGGTCTCCGACCACCTCGACGTTCCCGTGAGTACGGTTCATGGTCACCTGAAGACGCTCCACGAGGAGTCGTACCTCACGAAGGAGGGTGATGAGTACCACGTCGGTCTTCAGTTCCTCAACTACGGCGGACAGGCACGCGAGCGGAAGGAAGGTTACCGGCTGGCCGAGGAGAAGGTCCAGAAGCTGGCGGCGGAGACGAACGAACGTGCGCAGTTCGTCGTCGAGGAGAACGGTCGTGGCTACTACACTCACACTGAAAGCGGAGAGGACGCGGTTCTGGCGGACGCGCGCATCGGTAAACGCATCTACCTCCACGACAGCGCTGCCGGGAAGTCAATCCTGGCTCAGCTGCCCGAGAGCAAGGTGCGGGAGATCATAGACCGGTGGGGGCTCCCTGCGTACACCGAGCATACGATCACCGACGAGTCCGAGCTCTTCGACGAACTGGAGCAGATACGCGAGCAGGGGTACGCGTTGAACATCCAGGAGACCCACGAAGGATTGCACGCGGTCGGCGCGAGCGTCAAGACCTTCCAGGGACAGGTGCTGGGTGCGTTCAGCGTGTCGGGACCGAGCAACCGACTGAAGGGATCACGTCTGAAAGAGGAGGTGCCCGACTTCCTCAAGGGCGTGACCAACGAACTTGAACTCAGACTCAGCTACAGCTGACGATATCACAAACGTATCCTTGTCGCGCGAAACGGAGCCGTCGAGGTCCGACTAGTTCTCGATTATCTTATTGCTGGGATCGTCGAAGAACTCAACCGCGGTCTCGAATCCATACCGCCGTTTTCGTTACAGCCCTATATTTGTAACTCCCAGCCACTGTCCGCTTCTTCGCGAACGCACTCGACGGTCGTCAGAACGAGAGCGGGTTCGAATCCACCTCGTCGTAACAATCTTTCTCGTGTTCGGAGAAGCGATACCCTTCAGAAATGCATTACGACACCCAATTGGTAGCGGCGCCTGGCTTCCTCATTAAATGCTTCCGGACCGACTCACGGCGAACGCTCTGTGACGATTCGAACAACTGTGTGGCTGCTGTCACGCCGTCTACAGAATAATAGCCCAGTTGAAGCAATCGTTATGAAGTCCGACGTTGTCGAAAGGGAAACCTTGGACGTGTTTGGAAACCAGCGAAAGTGATTGAATCTAGAATATATTTAGAAGCAGGTACGAGCGGCTAAATATAGGGTTTACTAGGAACCGAAGCGGGGAAATCGGACGTGCTTTCCAAGCTCGCCCGCTTCACTGGACGAGTTGTCTCGCTTGCTCAAAAAACAGTCGTCGGAGAGCCAGCACCAGCCTTCGCGTCCGGGAAAACCGGCTACACAGACCGGGTAATCGTCGTGTTACACGGTCTCAGAGAGTCTCTCGGTCTTTCCCACCGCCAGCTGCTCGACGTACTTCACGAAATGCCGCGAATCCGCTCCAAACTCGACCTCGCGATGGTTGAAACCCCCGATTTCATCACCGTCTGCATGCGCATGGAAGACCTGGAGATGATGCGCTGGTGCGCCCTCCTTCGACTCTCGGCCGAGCTCCACGAAACCGGTCAGGTCTAAGCGATCGACGCAACCGGCTTCGTTCGCCGAACAGCAAGCCTGTGTCACGGCAAACGCACGAATTACACGTTCAAGACTGTCAAAACGACAGCGCTCGTCGCCTGTCGACATTTTAAATATTATACATCCACTGTCGATGATACGACTGCACGACACATAGATCGGGAACAACTACTCCGACGAAATCTCGACCGGCTTAAAAAATCTCACCACCGACAATAGATACGACTTGGACGAATCACGACACTCTCTTAGCGAAGACGGCGTGAGAGCGGTGATCAAGCACCGAGAACTCCCCCAAGTTGGCAGTTAGGATTTCTAGGAACTGTCCAGATAAGCCGGGTTGAGGAACGAGCAGGTCCAAAAGCTACGTTGATCATGTCGCTCGCAGATCTGCTCTGCCAGTGCTTTGCGGGGGATCACGAAGAATGTTGGGAGCGTGAGCGGACGACGACGTCAACGAGACGCGAAGCGTCTCGCTCGCACACCAGAACGCACAGCGTTCTGGGGACGCCCGTCAGGGCGTTCGCCCTCCGGCTCCACGCGGCGAGACTTTCGCTTCGAGCAACAGAAGCAGTTTTTCGGATTCTCGGCGTGAGACCCTCGTTTCAAGCGATTCACCAATGCGTACATCGAATCGCTGACAGCGGTGGCGACCCGCCGACTGCGCAGCCGAGGCGGGTCGCGGTCGACGAGACCGCTGTCATGATCAACGGCGAATAGTCTTGGCTGTACGCCGCAATAGACCTCGACACAAAGTTGATTCTGCACGCCGCCGTGTTTGAGCGATATGGAACCAATCCGGCGGCTGCGTTTCTCTATGCAGTCACCGAGGAACACGACTGTACAAACACAGTGTTTCTGGCCGTTGCCTTCGGCTACCGGACTGCCTTTGCTCGATTACGACTGACCGGTCGGGTCGACTACACCGACCGAAACCTGATCGCAAAGTGGTTTCAGACGCTAAAGATGCGCGTGGACCGCTTTCATAACTCGTGGGTGGGCAGTCGGCTGAGCGTCCGCCAGTGGCTTGTAGCGTTCGTTCATTACTATAATTTTCATCGACCGCACCAGGCACTCAATGGACGAACGCCAGCGCAGGAGGTTACCTAGACAGTGCCTTCTGTCCGTGACCAACTAACGGTTCTGAACAACACGAGCAAACTCGTCCTCAGAGACGTCATCGAAAAGATCACTGAATCGAGAATCCTCTAAGATAGTCTCTTTGACGAGCCCGGCGTCGTCGATGAGACGATGTGCATTGTATCGTCCACCCCCACGGCCACGGCTCCTGGGTTCGGAGAACAGCACTTCGAGGAAATTCTGCTCGCTGATGAGGTCGCGAACGCGACGTTCGGAGAGCGTCTCGATATCGATCTGGGTGCAGATGAATTTGTAGACGGCGTAGATATCTCCAGTGGTGAAGGTATCCTCAGACGTAGAGAGAGTCAAAAGAGCGAGTGAGAGGACGACTGCTTTCGATTGGGTCGGTGCCTCTCCGATGAGTTCTCGGAAGCGTTCCTTCTCCGCAAGGTCCTGGGCGTCTCGAACGTGGACCTCCGTGACTGACGTATCACCACGTTCGTACGCGAGTTTTCCTGCGTTTCGTAGAATGTCGAGTGCTCGACGAGCGTCCCCGTGTTCCTGAGCTGCAAATGCGGCACAGAGTGGGATAACGTCCTTTGTGAGGACACCTTCGCGGAACGCGTCAGCACGGTTACGCATGATTTCGCGAAGTTGGTTAGCATCGTACGGTGGGAAGAACAATTCGGTCTCCTGGAAACTGCTCTTGACCCGCTCGTCGAGACCCTCGACATACTGTATCTTGTTGCTGATCGCAATAAGGCCGATATCGCATTCGATTTTGCCTGCTTCTTCTGCACGAGTGAGTTTCATCACCACGTTGTCATCGTCATCGAGCATGTCGACCTCGTCGAGGATGACGATGACGACGTCGTGGAGTGCATCCATCACGGACCAGAGCCGTTTGTAGTACTGCCCTGTCGAGAGCCCTGTTGGCGGGATGGCGATGTCTGTTTCCTCTTCGTTCAGGGAGGAAGCGATAGTAGCGATCGTCTGGGCCTCGGTAGTGTCTTCGGCACAATCGATATAGACTGTTCCGACGGAGATCTCGCTTTCGCGTTCTGCTTTCCACTTCGTTACCCGGGTGACGTATTTCGAAACAAGAGATTTTCCCGTCCCCGTTTTTCCATAGATGATGACGTTCTCAGGAGAGTTTCCCTGGGTTGCGTCTATAAGCTGGTTCGCGAGCGATTGTATTTCCTCGTCGCGACCGACGATCCGGTCCCCTTCTGGAATGTGCCCGATCTGGAGCAGTTCCTTTCGAGCGAAGATCGGATGTTTATCGGGGAAGAGCTCGGAAGCAGCTGCATCCAGATTTGCTTCTTCGTCAGTGGCGAGGGCTTCATTAATTCCCTCACTGGATTCGATTGGGCCACCACCTTCCTCGGATGTCATGTCTCAGACCGTGTAGCCACGACTTGATAAATACCCGGGGTTGTTGAGCCCATGGTTTCCCGTGTAAAACCTTCAGAGAGTGCTTGATTAGTCGTTTTCTGACGAATTAGGACTTCAGTATCCTGTCCCGGTCTTCCGCTGTATATATTTCGTGTTAGAATGACGAGGGGGCCCCATGTTTCCGCTGTAAAGGGTGACGATACATCTCTACCCCCACACCCCTCGTTTCCGCTGTAACCAAATATTCTGTCGGGACAAAAAGGGACCACACCCCGCGTTTCCGCTGTAATAATGGTGTTTAGATGAAACGAAAACAGGTATCGTAATGATGACCTCCGGTTAGAGAATCCGGTTAGAGAAATGATGAGAATTTGATTCAGCATCTCTACTGTACCCCGAGAAACTGGTCGGGTTTGACGGGGCGATCAGGCAGATATAACGAATCGTTGGCGCATTGAATCGTTGGGACATTTAACGAATCGTTAGGGCATTTCGTCTTACCTATTCCCGCTAGTCGGATTATGCGATTGGGAAAGAAAGATTGCGAAAGAACAAAACTTCTCCAGTAGTTTAGAACACACCCACCCCACGTTTCCGCTGTAAACAGAGTTAGCCAAGGCGCGTAAAGCTCATCCGTTTCAACCTTGGCATCCCCTTCTCGTCCTAATCTTGACATGCATTGGCAAATGTAAATGGATACCTGAATATAGGATATTTGGATATCAGATAATCGGCTATAATAACAACCCTTATTATGAATTAGTTTAAATTCATCACCAGTACACTTCTTCTCTAGGATTAATGAGAAGCGAAGCTTCGAATCGATTTCTGGTGTTTTACGTTGGTGTACAGTCAACCAACTCGGTTTAATGGCTTCTTCTACCAGTTCTCAGCCTCTCAACCCCAACCACCCTTCCACGGACTTACAGCGGAAACGTGGGGTGGGTGTGTTCCCCCGCTACCGAATTCGACAAGCAGCATGAGTGTGGAACTGCATTTTGAGATGCCCTGAACTCACGTCGACGACGATAGGTGGCGGGAGTGGGTTGATCCCTCCATCGGCGATTCCAAGCGGTTCATTACTGTCCGTCGGAACAACCGCGGATTCAAGCAGCTTGAACAGTTGGATGTGTGCTTACTCAGAACGAATTACACCCGTTCTGGCTGAAACTCTATGACTGGCAGACGAAACTCTATGACTGGCAGACACTGGTTAAAGTCAGTAACGCAGCCGGATTTATATTGGTATTTGTGAACAATGGGCATGCTTATAGAATTGAGAATTGAAACTGACGCGGTATGAGAGAAGAAATTGAACGAGAAAATACCGAGGAGAGAGAAGACTTCCCAAGTTCATCCGAGCAGGGAAACCTCGATCGACGGTCAGTCCTTCAGGGAGCGCTTTTCGCGGCCGGAAGTACTCCTGTGAATTTCGAGTCCCTGACAAGGCCATCTGTTGACCGAACGCAACCCGGGACTGAATCTGCCCAGACCCTCGAAATCATCGCTACTGAAGACGCTGATGTCTATTATCGATTCACCATAGCGGGCAACGTCGACAAAATCCAGACAAGCGAGACGGTCGAAGCGGGTGAGAACGATAAAATGATAACTGGACAGGACGACAGTACATGGACTGTCCGCGGGTTTACCGGCAATCGCGGGTACGGCGACGCATACGAAGTGGAAGGCGAATTCCAATCCTTTGAGCGAACCGACGGAACCAGTGATTTCGACCTCCTCCTGGATGGGCGAGAGGTCGAACCGGAGGCATTGGGTGGACCTGACGCCCGGTTCGTGTCACCGACGCGAACCGTCGTCCAGAGATCGGTCGAGGGAACACTCGAGGTGATTTCGACTGAGGAAGCCGATCTGTACTACGATTTTAGCGTCAAAGGCGAGGTCACGCGGACAGAAACAGGTGACACGATTGGAGCAGGATACAACGACGCTATCATCACCAGAGCGGATGAGGAGACCAGAACCGTCCGCGGCTTTACAGGTAATCCTGGCTATGGTGATGCGTACCAAATTGATGGGTCGTTCAAGGTATTCAGAAAGACTGGCGGGTCGAGTGACTTTTTTCTCCGGTTCGATGGCGAACCGCTGACCCTCGACGAGCTCGCGCGACTGAACGTCGAGCCAGCTTCGGATTGTGTCCATGACCAGTTCGAGACGTACTCGCAGAATCGACCCAGTCATTACACCGAGTTACTGAGTAATCTCGAAGAGAGGGCCCGCAATGCAGAATTGAATTGGTGGGTTTCTCAGGCCACTATCGGCGCAAGTCGTGCTCTCAAAGTGATTACCAGACTACACTATGGCGACTTCATGAGTGGAGCAGATGAATTTCTTCAATTGATGGACCAGAGCGCACGACTCTTATCGGAGGAATCGGAACATCCGCTCTTTCGCTGGCTGCGAGAATACACTGGAACCGCTCGGTTCGTGCATGGACTGCTATATGACTCCGAGAGTACTATTGAGGGGTACATCGGTCTCGTCCAAGAAGCCACAGAACTACAGCATGAAGCCGATGTGGAATCGATTGGAGCAGCACTAGCGCTTGCGTATAAGGGGCACAGCGGGTCGATTAGCGATGATGTTCAGCTCATGGCGGTCGACGTTGGCGAGGTCCCGTTAGACAGCGCTATCACCGGACTCAAGGTCAACGCTCAGCAGCAACTCCTGATGAAGACGTTTGCTGAATCACAACTTCCACTCCTCGAGGAACTAGCCAGACTCACGAAGCATCGGACCGAGAGGGAACTCACTGAACAGGAGATGAACGAACACTTTGCCTGCAGGCAGGCATACTGGTTAGCACACCACCGCTTCGCCAGGCAAATCCATCAACTCCAGCGGATAGGAATGGAAGAAAGCATCTTTTTCGAACTTGCGAATATTGTCAGGGAACAACTCGGTGAACTCCTCGACGATCCATCCTTCGGAGCCGACCTTCTCGAAGCTTCGAAACGGGCGGCTGATGAAGCAGAACGAACCTATAATAGGGTTCTGAACGAGATGGTCACGTTCCGTGAGGACGTCGACGCCTGTTGATTCCTGGGACCGTCACCTCCTTTAGCTGTCGATCGAAGAACTGGCCTCGATTTGGTCGGGGAGCACTACTCTTCGCCAGGCCACATTCAGAACGAGCGCCAGGCCCGTGAAAGTGATGTCCAGTATGCGGGGAGTTCGGGGCGCTTCACCCAGACCGGGAACACAGAGGACGCCCACCCTTCGATCTGCCGGACGAATCCAGCAGCAGCAGTTGCCTTCTGCGTCTCTCCTTCCAACTCCCAACCGGGAACGGTTTCGCCCCATTCTTCAGGAATCCCTTTGCGGTCAGCTGCACACGGAAGCTGGTCACCGGCGTACTCCCAGACGATCTTCCCGGATGGGCTCACGTCGATGACTCGGTTGTGAAGTGGGTGGACGATGAGCGTGTTCCCGTTCAGGAGGCGAACAGCGCCACGCGGCCAGAGGCAGAGATCGTTCCCCCCATACGTCCAGACCGTGCTCCCGATCTCGAGGTCGTATCCGACGACACGGTCGTTTTCGCTGTCGGAGACGAGGATTGTTCCCTACTCCATCAAGCGATACGGAATGTGTTGCTCGGAGAGGAAACTGTGGTTTCCGGGTCGGCCGATCACGTCGGCGGTCAGGTTGGTCTCGGGATTCACCTCGACGATGGCGTCGGAGTTCCGGACCGAGAGTTGGAAGTTTCTGTTCGGTAGCTGATCGATATCGTTCGTGTGGGTCCAGTCGCTTTCTGGACCCTCTCGCTCTGGACTCCCGTATTGTTGATCGAATCGTGAACCCTCGCCGAATCGGCGTGTCCCGTTCCAGCTCCAGGGTATCGACCCGTTTTGCGCAACGGTGAACGCTCGGTCGTTCCCCACGTCGATAATCGCAGTCTCTCCGCTCTCGAGGCGGTCCACGTCGTGGAATTCGTGGTGTTGGACGAACTCGTGGTACCAGGTGGGTCGCCACAGGATGCGCGTATCGCCCTGTTCGAGCGCATCACCGTCGAGTTCGAGGAACACGGTTGTGGCCGCACTCGGACTCCCGTTGGTCCAGCTGTTCGGGTGGACAGTCCTGTGGGTCTTCACGCGTGGCGACCGCGACGAGGACGTTCCCGTTCTCAAGATATTCGGCGCCAAATACCCGCGAGTTCGGCGGATCGAACTCCCAATCGACAGTCCCGTCTCGTCGGACCTCAATCAGTCTGGCATCGTACTCGTAGTCCTGCACAGTGATGAGGGTCCCTCCAGGATACGTTTCACCCGATCGCGAGGCCGACTCGGCTATCCGCGGTGACTGCCTGTCCCGCGAACACAGCACCGAGCAGAAGCAAGAGCAATAGCAGAGCTGTCAGTCGACGACCCGTGTCGTGGATTCTTTGAAACGAGGGGAAGTTCGTTGATTAGAAAACCTCTCACAGATACTGTCGATTCCAACAGAGATGATCGAGAACGAACGCAGAGCTAGCCTTACTCATACATACGCCTCGAACTCTTCGCCGAACAACAGGAAGTAGCCCGTCCCGACGACGCCAATGACTGCTGCGATCGTGAACGCGATTTCTGGGTTGACGAACTCCCACAGGGACCCGCCGAGCGCGGCACTCGGAATAACGAGGGTGTTTCGCAGCAGATAGTAGGTGCCGGTAACGCGGCCACCGGCGCCGGATTCAGCGGGGCCAACGATCAACGCCTTGTGAGAGGGCAGTCCCGCGAACCGCAGCCCGGAGAACGCGAAGATGAGGACCATCGCCCACTGGAGCGGCAGTACCGGATCGAGGACCTCCGGCCCGCCGATAAGGACGATCGGGAATAACGCGTAGACGGCGAACCCCAGCGCAACGATGGGCTTGAGGCCGACCCGCTCGGCGATTTTCGCAGCTGGTGCCATGATCAACAGCGCGATCAGCATCTCGACGCCGAGTAGATAACCGAAGAACGCCTCCGGTGAGAGATCGATCACATACGAGAAGCTAGCCAGCGAGACGGTCGATTCGAAGCCGACCTGGTAGAACTGCGTAATCACCAGCACAAAGAAAACGTACACCATCCCGTTGGCGAAGCGGACGAGCGTGTCACCGACCAACAGCGGGCGGAGCGGGTCGGGCATGTCCCGCAGATCGCGCTTGATCTGGTCGATTCCCTCGAAGGAGTCACCGATAGAGTCCTCGCTGGCGTCGTACAAGAGGTGCTGGACGACCGTTCCGATGACGCCGAAGACGACGGCGACGGCCAGGACGTACTGGAAGCTCACTCTAAAGTCGGGATGGAAGCCGATGAGGACGGCCGCGAGCACCGGCCCGATGAGGAACGCCGTCCGGCGGAACGTCTCCGTGCTGGCGAAGCCGGCGGCCAGCCGCGATGGATTAGTGGCTTGTTTGACGACCGCGAACGTCGCGCCCAGCCCGAATGACTTCCACCCCTGTGCGAGCAGCAGACCGACGAAGATCCAGATCCAGGGTGGAATCGCCACACCGGCGACGGTGAATACTCCGAGGTTCGGCGCGATCAGCCAGACCCCGAAGCCGAGTGTGGAAATCAATCCGAACAGGGTGAGTGCGTACCGGGAGCCGATGCGGTCCGAAATAGCGCCGCCTGGATATGGGAACACCGCCGAGATAATGTTCCCGACAGTCCCGAATAGCCCGACCACGAACCCAGAGGCTCCGAGCGCGACCATGTACTCGGGGAGAAACCGACTGGTCATCTGGAAGCCGAGACTAAAGGCGAACATCGCCAGCGATAGCACCAGTACGTCCCGCTCCAGTGCGAAGAACTGCCGGAATGTATCTAGTGGTCCCGATTCGTCCGTCTCGACCGTGACTTGCTCCTGACTCATACTCGAAATCGTGCGTACCTCGATCGTGTGCTTGTGTTTCCGTACGTGGATGGCGGTGCCTGACTCATAGGACGAGGAAGTACCATGCCATACCGACCCCGCCGCCGCCGAGAATCAGGTATGCGGCGTGCGTCCCGCGGACGAACAGTCCGAACGTCACGACGGCGAGAACGATGGTGAAGACGTCGACGAACGACTCTGCGGCGAGGGTGACGGTTGCGCCGAGGATCGCCCCAACGACGGCGGCGTTGACCCCGGTCAGTGCCGTTTGAACGACGTCGTTCTCACGGACCTGTGCAAAATACGGGAAGAAGCCCATGATGAACACGAACGACGGGCCAAAGGCTCCGATCGTGGCGACCAACGCTCCGAGGATAGCGATCCACACGACGCCACCGGAGACGTCCAGCAACAGTTTGTAGCCGACAAACGCCGTCGTCATCACAACGGGGCCGGGGGAGAGCTGGCCGATGGCGATGCCGTCGACGAACTCACGCGCAGTCAACCACGCGAACTCGTTGACGACGTACTTCTCGATGAACGGGATGAGGACGAGGCCGCCACCGTAGATGAACGACCCTGTATAGACCATAAACAGGAACAGCTTCACCCAAGGGTTCGCCCAGAGGGCGAGCGCGAGGCCCCAAAGCGGACTCGCCTCGATTGCCGCCCGAACTCGGGGGCCGACTAAGTCGAGTACGCGACTCCGGAGCACGTACAGGCCACCGAGGATGGCTGTTACGACACCGGCAGCAGCGATTCGTTTCAGGTTCGCCCGCACCCAGTCAGACCGATAGAGCGCGACAGCGATGAGTCCCGCCACGATGAACTCGAGGACGGGATTCGGATTCAGGGTGGCCGTCGCAACGGTCGCGGCGACCAACAGCGCCACCAGCAGGAAGTCCACCGACCAGGTCTCCGACCCGATGTCGAACTCGGCGTGTGACTGCCCGTCAGCAAGGGCGCTCTGTGCCATCGAGTACGCGGCACCGACGATGAGTCCGATGACAACCGGGTTGATGCCGTAGAAGGCGGCTTCGACGGCTGGCAGTGTCTGATACGCGAAGTACAGCCAGGAGAAGAAGACGACGAGGACGAACGTCGGAAGCATGAAAAAGAAGCCGGCGACGATCGCTCCTGGATTACCGGCCCGTATCCAGCCCATGAAAATGCCGAGTTGCGTGGACGCCGGTCCTGGGAGCATGTTGCAGATCGCCAGCCCCTCCATGAATATCGACGCGTCGGTCCATCCTCGCGAGTCCTCGCCCACCAGATCGTCCTCCATCATGGCGATGTGGACGAGTGGCCCGCCGAATCCAACGATACCGATGAAGAGGAAATAGCGGGCGATCTCGACGAGTTTCGCGGGGTTCCATTGCCCGCTGTAGTCCTCGACGGCACTGGTCGCTTCGACGTCACCCATCGTTTCCGAACACCCCCGCAGTGCCGCTGGTGGCCGGCGGTTCCAACCGAGACACGAGACGATTCATATACGGCTATCCAGCCACTGGGTAAATAATATTTCTATAGTCGTGTAGTATCTCCAATTTACTTTCGGACGTGTTTTATCTTGTTGCCGCTCGTGGAGGTGTATATGACCGGCCGCAAGAACGCGATGCTCACCACCGAAGACCGCCGATGGCTGACCGGCGAGAAGGTATACGACGGGCAACACGCGAAGCAGCAACGGTACCAACGCCGGCGTGATATCCGCGAGCGCGTCTGTAACTCGATGCTGGACTTCTCGATTCTACTCGACGAGTTGGACGACGACGAGTGGCGTGACATCTTTGGCGAAGTAACGGATGGAGGACGACAGTGGCAGAATGCGGATGAGGATCTCCAAGCTGGTGTTCGTGACGGCCTCGCGTTTCTCCTTCGAACGGTCGGCGTCGCCACGTTGATGCGTGACAAGCAAGCGGCGCAGGGCACAGTCCCTAAGCGCCTAGTCACGGCGGCCCTTCGGCGAGCCGGGCATCGAGACGGTCTGCTCGTCGAGTCGGTGTCCCTGGATATTGAGGCGACAGATGTGGGTATTCCGGAGCTTCTAGAGAACCTCCAATCGGATGAACCGATGTCCGCCGGCAGCCTCTACCTCCTTATGGAGAGTGGGGCTATCGATACCGACGTTGTGCAAGACTGTTTGCGCGACCAATTGCTGGAGGACGACCCGGAGGAGGCCTGATAGAGATGTCTATCACTTCCAAGCGCGAACTCTTCGATCGGGAGCTTCAGAAACTCTACCACGCCGAGATTGAAATCCTCGACCTACACAGCGATCTTGCCGCCGCCGCAGCAAGCGACGAGGTACGTGCTATTTTCGGCGGCCACGAAGGCGAGACGGTCGACCAGATCGACCGGATCGAAGGCATCTTCGCGACACTCGATATGGAACCGCGCGAACAGGGCAGTCCGATTATGGAGGGATTACTCGCGGAGAAAGATCAGTTCGTACTTGCCGTCGAAGATGATGACCTCCGGGACCTCGACGTGATCAGCATTGGCATGATCAACGAGCGACTTGAAATCACGCTCCTCGACCGTCTGATTCTCTTGGCCGACGAATTGGGGCTCCCGGATACGACGGTTGCAAACCTGCAAGAGAACCGGGCGGAGGCACAGACGGCACTCGAACGGATGCAACAGTTTCTCGAGGAACGCCGCGTTGGACAGTCGTCATGACCACCGGTTGACTGCTGGCGAATGTGCGGAGCTAATCGCCTCGGGTACGATACGGACGATATCACGTCGGTCGCCGGCAGTGCAGACTTCGCCCTCGGCCTCGGGTGTAGAAACCCGAAGGCATTCGCCGAGATGGCGCCCGGTGAGACAGTGCTTGACCTTGGCTCAGGTGCAGGCATCGACTGCTTCGTCGCTGTACAGGAAGTCCGTCCGGACGGCCGGGTCACCGGTGTCGACATGACACCAGAAATAGTCTCGAAAGCGAAAGAGAACGTCGCGAAGAACGACGCCGACAACGTCGAGTTTCGACTTGGCGAGATCAGCCACCTCCTCGTTGCCGACACTCCCGTCGACGTCGTTATCTCGAACTGCGTTGTAACCCTCGCCCCGCAAAAACAGCTCGTGTTCGACGACGCCTATCGTGTCCTCAGGCCCGGTGGGTGCGTCGCCATCTCAGATGTCGTCCAAACCGCGCCGTTCCCGGACGACGGCAAGATGGACCCGGACTCGCTAACTGGCTGCGTCGCCAGTGCGTCGACCGTTGAGGATCTCGAAGCGATGCTCGACAGTGTCGGCTTCGAAGCAATCGAAATCGCACCCAATGACGAGAGCACCGAGTTCATCAGTGATTGGGACGCCGATCGCGACCTCGGGGACTCCCTCGTCTCTGACACCGTCGAGGCCCGGAAGCCGCTACAAGATCCCTAACTAACGGAAAAGTACTGGCAACCTTGCCCAGTGGGAATTGTGTGATCAGGGGCTGTGTGATTATGGGCCGTGTGATTAGGGGCCGTGTGATTATGGGCCGAATAAATCTCCCGATTACGCCTCCGTTACGGTTCGTCCGGATAGAACTCGTCGAACAGCATCTTGACGCGTCGCTCTATGTCGTCACGAATCTCGCGGACAGTGTCGAGGTCTTGCCCGTGCGGATCGTCTAACGCCCAGTCTCTAACGTCGACGTTCTCCGCGTCCAGTTCCAGCGTCGAACACCCCATCGTGGCGACGACGTCGCACGATTCGAGCTCGTCAGTCGAAACTTCCCGTGGTGTCCGGTTCGAGAGATCGATGTCTCGCTCTCGCATGACCGTGATCACTTCGTCGTGAACGTTTTCAGCCGGGTGTGTACCGCCGGTAAGAATCTCGACATTGTCCCCTAATTTTCGGCGATCACGTTCCCGCTCAGCGAACGCAGCCGACATCTGGCTCCGCCCTGCATTCTGTACACACACAAATCCCAACTTCACCGGTGATGCTGTATCCATAGACAATCTCCTTTTTATTCTGAGTTAAGCGCTTCTATGATGATTCCTTTCCAATATAGTATGTGTTTACCCCGAGGACTCGACGGATGGCACAGCGTGAGTCCGTGAAATCATCTCGTTGTCTCGGACAATGCGCTTGAGCTTCTCGTAGGGATTGCGTCCCTGCTG